>JGI12048J13642_10513987_pt1 | contig 34737 bp, 25 predicted proteins | sample ElkSlonscriptome_16_FD_13642 | JGI IMG/M metagenome (IMG submission 13642)
CGCCCTAGGGCGCTACACGAGTTGGAAAGGGCAGACTGAACTGACGCAACAAGCCGGTTGAAACCGCCGGAGCAGGAGAACCCGTTCGACCCCAGCACTTCGAGTGCGTGCAATTGGGAGGGACCTGAACCGCGCGAATGGCATCAGGGCCAGCGGCCATGCAAAGCCGCGCTGAAAGGCCGGACACATGGGCGCCACGACCAGCCAGCGCAGAGCAGCAATACCCTTGCCAACGGAGAGCCGTCCACACAGGGGTCGATTTCAGAATGTCGCCTTTCGGCGGAAATCCCATTGGAACTGCCGGGCAGATTCTGGGATCGCGCCGGGTGGCCGTAAATGACTGCTCGCGGGTGGTGAGGACCGATCGCCCGGTCAGACATTTGGAAGCTGGACGACCCATGATGCGCCCGGCCCATTGTTGGATGTCAGTTCAGCTGTTCCACCCATGATCTCTGCGAGTTGCGGGATCAGCCGGGTTCCGCCAGTTCGTTTGGTCTTGGCGCTCACCCCCCTGCCGTTGTCGCGCACCTGAAGCTTGTATTCGTTCTGACCCCGTTCGAGCGAAATCGTGATAGCTCCCATGCCATCGTCGCCAAAGGCATGCTTGATAGCGTTGCAGACGGCCTCGTTCACAATGATACCGAGGACCGGAACCGCAGCCGGTGAGATTTCTATCTCGTCGCGCACATCGATCTCGAGACTTACCGCTTCAGTGATCAGCGGCGAGCAAACTTGCTCGAATAAGGTTGTAGCGGGAACGCTGCCTATCCTATCGGCTTGCAGCGCTGAGTAGCTGTCGGCAAGCGCCATGATACGCTGGCTAAGGCTTTCTGCGAGCGCTTGCGCTTCCTCGCCGCAATTCTGGCTCTCGGTGCGAATGATCGAGGCAACGATATTGATGTGATTTTTCACTCGATGGTGAAGTTCAAGCATGAGCACTTCTTTGGCGGCCAGCGCCGCGGCGAGGTCTTTCTCGAGCTGCTTCTGCCTTGTCAGATCTGCCCAGGCGATGATCCCACCGATGATGTGGCCAGCTTTGTTCTTGATCGGACCGGCATTGCAGAGGATCGGCACTTTGCGCCCATCCTCTGCCGTGACCAGCCACTCCTCGCCCTCCACTATTTCACCTGCCAACGTCGCGCGCGTGAGAGGCAATCTATCGGGATCAGCTGGTTCGCCGTTCTGAGGGTCAGATACCCTGAATGCTTCTGAATGCACTGGAAAGTCGATATTCTCGAGTGCCGTCGCCGGACGCTGAAGCAGCTTCGCACCCGTATCGCTTACTTTGACAATCTCGACATCGGGAACGCGGGCGATGGTTAGGCCAACAGGTAGATAGCGCATCAACGCATTGAGAAGCTCGCCAGATGGGCCTTCAATCAAGCTATCGAGGTCACTCGATGATGGAGAGGGTTCCTCGGTAAATGCACGCATCAACTCACCCCCTCAAGCTTTCTGCAGCCGAATCAGAACGATAATTTTAGCACTCGGGCCACTCGTCGCAACATCGTTGCCGTAGGCTCGGGCCGACCTTTAGGTCGATCGGGTTGGTGTCCGGTACGGGGTCGATTTCAGACTGGCAGCAATTCTCCAGCAAGGAGGGAATGCCGCCGGTCAGCTTTCGGGATCGCGATCCAGTGCCGCTTACAGCCGCAGATGGGTGGTAACTTGACCTAAACCCCGTCTCGAAAATTCGCAGAAGCCTGCGCCCCGATTGCCTCGCGCTCGGTCGCGTGCGAAGCATTCGGCACGATGACCTACCTCCTCTACCTCGCCGCAGCGCTTGCCGAGATCGCGGGCTGCTTCGCCTTCTGGGCGTGGCTGCGGCTTGATCGTTCTGCGCTCTGGCTCGGGCCGGGGATTGCCGCGCTTTGCCTCTTCGCGTGGCTGTTGACGCGGGTGGAGGTCGAGCATGCCGGGCGGACCTATGCGGCCTATGGCGGCATTTATATCCTTTCCGCGATGGGATGGATGTGGCTGGCCGAAGGCGTGCGGCCCGATCGCTGGGACGTGCTCGGCGTCGCGATCTGCGTGGCGGGCGCGAGCATCATCCTGTGGGCACCGCGCGCGGCGTGAAGATCGCTATCGCCGCCCACCGAGGCTCTCGACGACTTGGCACTCGCCGATCCTTTCGCCCTCGCACGAGCGCAGCATCCGTGAAAGCTCGCCGCGCAGCCGGGTGAGGTCGGCGATCTTGCGATCCACTTCGGCGAGCTGGTCCCGCACTATCATATCAACCTCCTCGCAAGGCTTGTCCGCGCGGTCGGAAAGGGCGAGCAACTGGCGCACCTGCTCCATCCCGAAGCCCAGTTCGCGCGCGCGGCGGATGAAGGTGAGCGTGGCGAGGTGCTCTGGCGAATAGTCGCGGTAATTGCCGTCGGTGCGGTCCGCGAGCGGCAGAATGCCCTCGCGTTCGTAATAGCGGATGGTCTCCGCCTTGGTGCCGGTGGCCCGTGCCAGTTCGCCGATACGCATTCGCTTGACCCTGTAGTGGCTACAAGGTGCATATGCCCCTGCGACTCGACAGTTGCAAGGAGAGCGGCATGGGCAAGTCCTGCTGCGAGACGAACGAACAAGACGATGGCGCGGCCAATGATCCGCGCTGGCGGCGGGTGCTGTGGCTGGCGCTGGCTGCCAATGCGGCGATGTTCGCGGTAGAGATTGGCGCCGGGATCGCGGCGGACTCGCGCGTGCTCCTGGCAGACGCATTGGACTTTCTCGGCGATGCTGCCAACTACGCGATCAGCCTTGGCGTCGCGGGCATGGCGCTCGCATGGCGGGCGCGTGCGGCGCTGGTCAAGGCTGCGACCATGCTCGTCTTCGGCCTCTGGGTCCTGGGCTATGCGGTTTACGGCCTGCTCACCGGTGCCAGTCCCGAGGCGGAAACGATGGGGCTGGTCGGCACGCTCGCGCTCGTCGTCAATGTCGCGGTCGCGCTGATGCTGTTCCGCTTTCGGGAGGGCGATGCCAACCGGCGCTCGGTGTGGATCTGCTCGCGCAACGACGCGATCGGCAACCTTGCGGTGCTCGTTGCCGCGCTCGGCGTGTTCGGCACCGGGCAGGCGTGGCCCGACCTGTTCGTGGCGACGATCATGGCGGGCCTCGCGATCTGGGGCAGCACCGAGGTGTTCGTGCAGGTGCGGCGGGAGCTTGCCCATGCGTGACGCAATCGCCGCCGCGCTCGCGCGGGAATATGCCGCTGCGAAAGCCGCCACCGAGCAAGGCGCGACTGACATCGCGTGGCACCATCTGGAGCGGGCGCACATCCTCTCCCAGACCGCCTTTGTTCCGCACATCGTCTCGCATTGGAGAATGCTGCGGCTCGCCCTTGCCGAGCGCGACGGACGCGAGGCGGCGGGGCAACTCGTCCGCCTCGCACTCGCCCCGCTCGGCAATCTCACCGGCCGCCTGCCGATCGGCAACACCGGGCGCAGCACCGTCAGCGCCTTCGCGCCGATGGACATTCCGCCCGACCTCGCCGCGATCCTCGATCGCAATCGCGGTTAAGCCCCCTCATTCAAACCCTTTCCATTATTTCCGACAAGAAAGACCTGACGTGATCCACCGTTTCCGCGCCTCGCTGCTGCTCGGCGCCGTAATCATCCTCGTCGCGCCCGTTTCTGTGAGGGCTCAGGACACCACCGCCCAGCCGGAGCACGCTGACGAGGACGGCGAGCACGACCACGACGAAGCCGAGGAAGAAAGCGCGATCATCGTCCAGGGCACCCGCCTCGGCCGCCGCTTGCAGGACGAGCCGCTCCGGGTCGAGGTGATCGCCGGCGAGGAGATCGAGGAGAAGGCGCTGATGCGTCCCGGCAATATCGCCATGCTGGTGAACGAGATCGGCGGGGTGCGCGTCCAGGTGACCTCGCCTGCGCTCGGCGCGGCGAATGTCCGCATCCAGGGGCTGGAGGGGCGCTACACTCAGCTGCTCGCCGATAACCTCCCGCTCTATGGTGGGCAGGCCGCCTCGCTCGGCCTGTTGCAGGTGCCGCCGACCGATCTCGGGCAGGTCGAGGTGATCAAGGGCTCGGTCTCGGCGCTCTATGGCGGGTCGGCATTGGGCGGGGTGATCAACCTCATCTCCAAGCGGCCCGGCGATGCCTTCGAGGCCGACATCCTCGCCAACGCCACCACCCGCGACGGGCAGGACCTCACCGCCTATCTTGCAGGGCCGGTGAGCGGGAGCGCCGGGCTGTCACTGACCGCCGGTGTCCACCGACAGGGCGGGCAGGACATCGACGGGGATGGCTGGCTCGACATGGCGGGATACGACCGCTTGACGGCGCGCCCGCGCTTCCAATGGGACGGGGACGATGGTTCGTCGCTCTATCTGACCCTGGGCGCCATGACCGAAGAGCGAACCGGCGGCACGCTTCCCGGCCGCACAGTGCCCGACGGCACCTCCTTCGTGCAGGCACAGGATACCGACCGGCTCGATGCCGGGCTGGTCGCCGCAACCCCGCTGGGAGACAGCACGACCCTCAACGTGCGCGCCTCCGCCATGCGCCAGGATCACCTCCACCGGTTCGGCGAGGTGGTGGAGGACGACCGCCACACCAGCCTGTACGCCGAAGCCTCGGTTGCGGGCGGCGGCGGCGCGACCCTATGGGTGGCCGGCGCAGCCTTCCAGTCGGATGGGTTCCGCTCGCAGACCTTCCCCGCCTTCGACTACACCTACGACGTGCCCGGCCTGTTCGGACAGGTCGAGCAGGACGTCGGGCCCGATCTCACACTTGCAGCGAGCGGGCGGGTCGATTTCCACGACACCTTCGGCACGCAGTTCAGCCCGCGCCTCTCCGCGCTCTACCGGCCGGGGCTGTGGACGATCCGCGCCTCGATCGGGCAAGGCTTCTTCGCGCCCACGCCCTTCGTGGACGAGATCGATGCGGCGGGCCTCTCGCGGCTCGAACCGCTCGGCGACCTCAAGGCCGAGGCCGCCACCACCGCCTCGCTCGACATCGGCTGGGCGAGAGGGCCGTGGGAGGCGAACCTCACCCTGTTCGGCTCCGACATCGACAACGCCACCCGCATCGAAGCGACCGCGCCGAACCGCGTGCGCCTCGTCAATATCGACGGCACCATCCGCCTGCGCGGCAGCGAGGTGCTGCTGCGCTTCCGCCAGGACGGGTTCACGGTGACGGGCAGCTATGTCTTCGTCGATTCCTCGCAGCCAGACCCTTCCGGTCTCGGCAGGCGACAGCAGCCGCTCACCCCGAAGCACACGGCGGGCCTCATCGGCATGTGGGAAGAGCACGGCAAGGGGCGGATCGGGATCGAGGCTTATTACACCGGCCGCCAGCTGCTCGACGACAATCCCTTCCGAACGCGCTCACGCCCCTACCTGCATCTCGGCCTCCTGGGCGAGATCGTGCTTGGCAAGGTGCGCCTGTTCGCCAATGCGGAGAACCTGCTGAACGTGCGCCAGACGCGCACCGACCCGCTGCTCCTCCCCCAGCGCGCGCCGAGCGGGCGGTGGACCGTGGACGCCTGGGCACCGCTCGAAGGGTTCATCCTCAATGCCGGGGTGAGACTGCAATTCGGAGGGGAGTGAGATGTCTTCCTGGGATGGAAGGCGGGCGGCCCGAACGGGTCGAATTTGAGACAGGCAGGAATTGGGTGGCGAGCCTCTAGAAGCTGCCCGTCGGCTCGCGACCCCAAAGAAGACATTCACGGTGCTCAGGTCACGTTGGGCAGTCAGTTGACAAACTTCTCTACCTATGTAGAGTTATTGTGTGATGAGGTCCCGAAAGCCATCTCCCCAGACAATTGCTGTCCTTGAAGTCTTGTCGATCAACTCGGGTTCCTGGATGTATGGACTCGAAATCGCCAAACTGACGAAGCTCAAATCAGGATCCTTATATCCCATCCTGATTCGCTGCGCTGAGCGAGGCTTTCTCGATGCCAAATGGGTCGAACCGTTAGAATCCGGCAGGCCCCCCAGGCACGCCTACAAAATCCGTCCTGAGGGAGTTCGCTTTCTCGAACGGAACCGCAATTCTGGATTAGACCGTCAACGAATTGAGAGTGCGGTGTGAGCCTGAGACACGATCTACGCTCACATATGCAGCGGATTGTGCACGGGATCATGCGCGTATTTTCGGATGCTCAGCATGCATCCTGGGTCGACGCCATTGTCGAAGAAGCAAACCATCTCGAGGAGGGAAGGACCCGCTGGCTATTGGGCGGACTACTGAGTCTAGCGTGTTATCGCCTGAGCCGAGAAATTTGGAGCTTGCTCGTTTTCGCGTTCTTTCCTCTCGCTGCGATTGTCTTTTTCACGTTGCTCGTTCGCGCGCAGTTCGTGATATGGAATTCCAGCAACTTGCTGATCGGACCGGTAATTCTCACGATTTCGATAGCGCCTTTTGCATGGCAGATCGGTCGAATAGCCCAAATTCATCCGGTATTTTCCGGAACTATGGCCTTTATGATATTCCAAAGCGTCCCAGTAATCTTATGGCCCGCTCTCTTTGATGCCCCCGGAAGCCTAATTTGGGGAATCAATGTTAAAGCCCTCGGCATTTCTCCAGTGTTCGCGCCTCTCTTGACATTGACGCTCTGGTTCGCCGGAACTCTGGCGGGAAGTTACTGCCGATGGCGGGTGACCGACCACGTATCCTGAATGAGACTCCTTCCTCTGCTTTTACTCGCTTTTGCCGGATGCGCGACAACGCCCGGCGCCAGCACGACGGATCTGGTGATGCAAGATAGTCTGTGCGCATCCCCGGACGGGTGGGACGCGGTTGTGGAGCACGATCCCGAGTTCGTCGTATTTGGCGAATTGCACGGGACCCGCGAAGCGCCGGCGTTCTTCGGTTCGCTTGCTTGCAGTCTGGCTAAGAAGGGCAAGGTAATTCTCATCGCAATCGAATTCAGCCCACTCTACGACGATGAACTGCAAGAAGCGTGGAACGCTGATGAAGAGGATTTTGAAAATCTCTTGTTGCAAGCCGGTTGGCGCGGGCGAAGTGATGGCGTGGGCAGCGAAGCGATGTTCGAAATGGTTCGCGATCTCCATCGTTTGAGAAGCTCGGGATATGCAATTGATATTGTCGCCTTCAACGGCGCTGGCAGCGCAGATCAACGCGCAAGATTAGCCCACCTTCCCAGCCAAGGCCCACACGAGGCAGCCCAGGCTGAGAATATTGCGACTGCTGCGGAAGAGCGTGCTTATGACAGGGTTCTCGTGCTCGTCGGCAATCTCCATGCCCACAAGCAGCCCATCGATTTCGGCCGTGGTGCCTTCGACCCGATGGCGAAGAAACTTGGCACCTACGGACCTGTATTGTCGCTCAACGCGAAGTATTGTGTGGGAACTAGCTGGAGTTGTCACCTCCGAGCCGATTTCGATCCGAAGACTGATGGAAGCGCGACAGACGACGATATCGAATGCGGACCCCATCCGGCTGGTGCTACCGGTTTCTTTAATCGCAAGGGGTTCATCGAGCTTTATGATCAAACCACCGGCCCAATGGACGCCAATTTCGATGGTTTTTTCTGGCTAGGTCCAATCACCGCCTCCCCGCCGAAGGCGCCAACAGAGGATGGAGTAACGCGGTAAGGCAGACGGCCGAGAATTTTAGAGCGTTTCTCGCTTCAGGTTTTAAACCAGACAGTGAGCTTCCCACCCATTTTCCGTCATTCCGCAAGGCTTGGCACTTGCCCGAAAGCGGATTGGCGGCTTTTCTTCGCCAGAAGTAAACCAGAGACCTCGGCCTTATCCTAGGTGCTGCCGCATGCATTACTCGCTGTGAGATCGAACGCTGGGGCAGGGGATAGACAACCCCGTCAACCACCTAAGCCATTGGGTTTAAATGATAAAATGCGTTGGCGGAGACAGAGGCCGCCGATCTGAAGCATCAAACTGTTGAAATATATGGCCTTCCATGCGGCGATGGCGTTTCCGTACCCCCAGGAATACCCCGAATTTTTTGCCGAATTCTTGTCACTCTTTATGCACAGCCTAGGGGCAGCTTCGCGCTCCAATTCGAGCCATAGCGCCGCAATTTCGGACCGCCGGCACGAGGAGCTCGGTCGCGCGCTGACCGGGCACCATGTCGCGGGATATACAGGAGCATTCTGGCCGCAAAACACCGGCACGCCGGTTGCAGATGGTGCAGCGCTTCGCCGATTGAGGCGGTATTTCGAAACGGTCGGGGCGACAGGCTAGACGGCGTCCGGTTTGCGGTCAGTCCGCTTCGAGTTTCGAAACCAGCCGCGCGACGGCATTGAGGTAGCGCGCAGCTTTCTGAGCCTTCGCAGACCGCGCCCCATGCTTCCATGCATTGCCGTTGTCTCTAGGCGCTCCCGGATTTGCCCCTCCCTGGATCCGGCACCTTCTCCGGCCCATCACTGCCGGCGATTAGCGCCCCCGCTTTCTTGCCGCCGCCCGCGTTAGTGGTGTGTTAGTTATCTTCAGCTAAGCAGTTCTACGGAGGCGTTCCGGCTTTTCCGAACGTCTAGGCGCTCCGGGTGTGCCGAACGTCTCCATCAGTAAGCAGTCGTCGACTGACACCTGGTTCCAACGCATTCGAACGAAAAGGCTGGCGGGGTGCAGCCTCCCGCCGGTTGTTTGCCCCAAGCCTGGCCCAACTCGCCAAGGTTTCTTGCCGCACCGCTCGCAGCGTAGACGTGCCGAAAACGCCTCCAGCTTGTAGCTAAGACCCCGCTTCTGGCAGGCTAAAATGATCTCATGGGGATCAGCCAGCACCACGCGCCCGCATTCGCACTCAATGCGCAGCTTGTAATGGTGGCGGGCAAAGTCGGAGAGGGTGTCTAGGCGCTTGCTGCTCATTCATCCGCTAGAACGAAAACGGAACGACTTGACAATCTCGCTTGGTCTGCCTTTGGCAGTTCCGAGCGAGCCGATAATGTCTGCAAGTGGGTGGATTGTGTTGAAAAAGTCTGGTGCGTCGGCGCCGCGGCCCATTCTTGGCAATAATGACTCAGGCAAAGCTCGCCGGCTGCATCATTGCTACGTCGGGCGACCATCCAACGTTTAATAGTTGCTGACGAAAAGACGTGGCAGGGTTTTTCAACACAATCGGGTGGAAAGGAGACGTCTGCGACACTGGCGAATGCCGCTGCGCGCTGACATAGCGTCTGGCTTCCGGCCCGAACCACCGGGTGCTGTCAGTCCGCGATCCAGAGGTCGTGAGCGTCGATCCTCAGCTTCGTGATCGCCCGCATCGCGTCCGCGCGGGCCTCGGCCTCGATGCGGAAGGCGTCGTGGACCATGCGTTCGCCCAGCAGCCGTTCGGCAAGGTCGATTTCGCCCAGTTCCTGCCCGCGGCGCAGCTTTGCGAGGACTTTCATCTGCGCCTCGACCGCCTCGCGGGCGCGCGCCCAGGTGGCGATGCGATAGCGCGCCTCGACCACGTCGGACGTCGCGGTTTCCTCGACCTCGATGCGGGCGAGCTGCGCCTGTGACAGCGCCGCGGAAGCCGAGGCGCCCGCCTCGCTCGCCAGCGCGGCGCGGTGTCCGCCTCCCAGCGGGATCGACACCACCACGCCCGCGCCGCGCTCGATGCCCCCGAACTCGGAAAAAGCCCTGAGGCCGATGGTGGGATCGGCCACGCGGTCGCGCTGCGCACGGTCGGCCATCGCGGCCATGCGCTCGCTTTCGGCCTCTGCGGCGGCGATGAGGTGGCTGTTGACGACCACGAGGTCGCCCAGCTGCGAAAGCCGCGCATCGGCCATTTCGGGCAACGGAATGTCCGGGGCCTGCGCCGGGAGGGCGAGAGCCGGAAAGCGCGCGGCGAGGCGCGACCGGGCAAGATCAGCCATGCCGCTCGACTGTTCGAGCGCCCGGCGCGCTTCGGCGAGGGCGGCGGCCGCCCGGTCGACTTCGAGCTGCGAGGCGTCGCGCAGGTCGCGCCGCCGCTCGAGCGCGGCGAGCGCGGTTTCGTAATTCGCCACCGCCGCCCGGTCGACTTTGGCCACGGCGGAGGCGGCGAGCCAGTCGAACCAGTAGGCGGCGAGCGCGAGCGCGGCTTCGTGGCGCGCGTCCTCGGCCATGTTCTCGGCGGCCTCGATGCCGTGGCGGCCGATCTCGCGGTCGAGCCGGGCCTTGCCGGGCAGGCGGAAGCTGCGCGAGAGCATCGCGTCGTATTCGTCGAATTCCCCGCCCGAGCGGACATTGCGGCGCTGGTAGGTTCCCTGCACCGTGAACTCGTAAGGCCCGCGCGCGAGCCCCTTCGCCCGCGCCCGGGCCGCGTCGAGCCGGGCGCGCGCGGCGTTGACCTCGGGATGCTCCTCGAGCGCCTGCTCGACCGCAGCTTCGGGCGGCAGGCCGGGCTCGGCGAGGACGGGGGCGCCCGCCAGCAGAAGGGGAGCGAGGAAAAGCGCCTCGCGGATCATGCCAGCGCCTCCTTCTCGGTGTCGCTGTCGGCGCTGCGCTCGCGCGGCCCCTCTCCGAAGCGTTCGTAGAGGATCGGGAGAAGCACGAGGGTCAGCAGGGTGGCCGAGACCAGCCCGCCGATCACGACGATCGCGAGCGGCTTCTGGATTTCCGAGCCCGGCCCGGTCGCGAACAGCAGCGGGACGAGGCCGAAGGCGGCGATGCTCGCGGTCATCAGCACCGGGCGCAGCCGCCGCTCGGCCCCCTGCCGCACCGCCTGCGCGAGCGGGACGCCCTCTTCACGCAGCTGGCGGAAATAGGTCACCATGACGAGCCCGTTGAGCACTGCAATGCCGAGCAGCGCGATGAAGCCGACCGAGGCCGGGACCGAGAGATATTCGCCCGACACGGCGAGCGCGATCATCCCGCCGACCGCCGCGAAGGGGATGTTGGTGAGGATGAGCAGCGATGCCCGGACCGATTGCAGCGTCACGTAGAGCACGCCGAAGATCAGCAGAATCGCAACCGGCAGCACCACGGCGAGCCGGGCCGAGGCGCGCTGCTGGTTTTCGAACTGGCCGCCCCATTCGAGCCGGTACCCCGGCGGCAGCAGGACATTGGCGGCAATGTCGGCCCTCGCATCCTCGACATAGCCGACAAGGTCGCGGCCCGAGACGAAGGCCTGCACCATGGCATAGCGCGAGCCGTCCTCGTGCTCGAGCTTGACCGGGCCTTCGACGCGGCTGACATCGGCGACATCGCTCGCGCGGACGAGCTGGCCGGTGGGCGAGCGGTAGACGAGGTCGGCGAATTCCCGCGCGCCCAGCTCGGCCGCGCCACCTTGCCCACGCACGACGATCGGGACGCGCCGCACGCCCTCGTTGACGACTCCGCTGCGCACGCCCTCGACCTGGGCGCGCATCATGTCCTGGAGGTCCGAGACCGGCATCCCGACCCGGCCCGCGGCGACGCGGTCGATGTCCACGAGGAGATAGTCGACCTGGTCATTCGCGACGGTCATCGCCTCGCTCGTGCCGGGGATCGTCTCGAGCCGCGCCTGTATCTCGCCGGCCAGCCGCGAGAGTTCGGCAAGGTCCGGCCCGAACAGCTTGATCGCAAGATCGCCGCGCGCGCCGGTCAGCATTTCCGAGGTCCGCATATCGATCGGCTGGGTGAAGGTCGGCTCTATCCCGGGGAAACGCTCCATCACATTGCGCAATTCGCCGAGCAGCCAGTCCTTGTCCTCGACCCGCCATTCCTCGCGCGGCTTGAGTTGCAGGAAGCTGTCGGTCTCGTTCGGGCTCATCGGGTCGAGGCCGAGTTCGTCCGAGCCGACCCGTGCGATCACCGCCTCGACTTCGGGCACTTCGGCGAGGATCGCGCGCTGGACCTTCATGTCGCCTTCGACGCTGTGTTCGAGCGAGATCGAGGGCAGCTTGGTGAGCTGCACGATGACCGAGCCTTCGTCCATCACCGGAAGGAAGGTCTTGCCCGTCACGCTGTAGGCCGCCCCGGCAAGCGCGAGCCCGATCCCGGCGACCGCGAAGACCCGCCGCTTGTGCGCGAAGGCGCCGACGAGCAACGCATGGTAGCGCGGCGCGATCTGGCGCATCAGCCAGGGCTCGTGGTGGTGTTCGGCGCGGGTCGCCTTCACCTTGAGGAGGTAATAGGCGAGCACCGGGACCAGCGTCAGCGACAGTACCAGCGCCGAGGCGAGCGCGAGCACAATGGTGAGCGCCACGGGAGCGAACAGCTTGCCCTCCAGCCCTTCCAGCGTGAGCAGCGGCAGGAACACGATCGCGATGATCGCGAGGCCCGAGGCGACCGGCTTGGCGACCTCGGCGGCGGCGACATAGACGTTGTGGAGCTTGCCGAGCGATTTGTGTTTTTCGTCCGACAGCCGCTCGACCACGTTCTCCACCACGACCACCGCCCCGTCGACAAGGATGCCGACTGCGATGGCGAGCCCGCCGAGGCTCATCAGGTTCGCCGTCAGCCCGATCGATCGCATGAAGATGAAGGTCAGCAGCGCCGCCATCGGCAAGGCCAGAGCAACGATCACCGAGGCGCGCAGGTCACCGAGAAAAAGGAGCAGCAGGATGACGACCAGCACCGTCGCTTCGAGCAGGGCGGATTCGACCGTGCCCACGGCGCGCCCGATGAGGTCGGAGCGGTCGTAGAAGACATCGACGCTCATACCTTCGGGAAGGCTTGGCTGGATTTCCTCAAGCCGCGTCTTGACCCCTTCGACGACCTTGGAGGCGTCGGCCCCGCGTAGGCCGATGACGAGGCCCTGCACCGCTTCGCCCCTGCCGTTCTTGGTGACCGCGCCGTAGCGCGTCAGGCTGCCGGTGTGCACGTCGGCGACATCGCCCACGCGGACCACCGCGCCGCCCTGCGAACGGACCACCACAGCCGTGAGATCGTCGAGCGTGCGGATCGCCCCGGTCGAGCGGACGATGAGCGATTCCTCGCCGCTCGCGAGCCTGCCCGCGCCGTCATTGCGATTGCTTGCTTGAATCGCGGCGGCGAGGTCGGTGGTCGAAAGCCCCGCGGCGGCGAGCGCGTTCACGCGCGGAGCGACCTCGAAAGTCTCGACAAAGCCGCCCAGCGCGTTGACGTCCGCGACACCGGGGACGGTTCGCAGCGCGGGGCGGATCGTCCAGTCGAGCACGCGGCGCTTTTCCGCGAGGCTCTGCGGGCCTTCGAGCGTGAACATGAACATTTCGGAGAGCGGCGTCGAAATCGGCGCAAGACCGCCTTCGACCGTCGGCGGCAGGTCGCCCATCGCCGCGTTGAGCCGCTCGGCGACCTGTTGGCGCGCCCAGTAGATGTCGGTCGAATCCTCGAAATCGATGGTGATGTCGGCGATCGCGTATTTGGCGACCGAGCGCAGGACGGTCTGTTCGGGAATGCCGAGCAGTTCCATCTCGAGCGGGGTGACGACGCGGCTCTCGACTTCCTCCGGCGTCATCCCGGGGGCCTTGAGGATGATCTTGACCTGCGTCGTGCTGATGTCGGGAAAGGCGTCGATCGGCAGGTTGGCAAAGGACCAGCCCCCGATCCCGGCGAGGATCGCGGCAAGGCCGAGGACGGCGAGGCGCAGGGATAGCGCCTTTTCGACGAGCTTGTTGAGCATTGCGCCTACTCCGCGCTCATTGCCTTGAGTTCGGCGATGCTGCTTGCCGCGACCGTTTCGCCCGCCTCCAGCCCCTCGGCGATGACCGCCTGCCCGCCGCCGACCGCTCCGACGACGACCGGGCGGGGAGCCCAGTCCTCGCCCTCGCGGACGAAAACGTGGTCGGCGCCGCCAATCCGGGTGACCGCGCGCTCGGGAACCGCGAGCCCTGCGCCGCCTCCGCGGATCATGACGCTCACATTGCGCCCGGCAACCACGCCCGGGGCGGCCCCGATGCTAGCGCGAGCCATGACGGAGCGCGTCGCCGGGTCGATCGAAGGCGCGACCGCGATGATACGTCCGCCCACCTGCAGCGCCCCTCCGTCCGCGCCGGGAAGCGCGATCTCGACCGCCATGCCGGGCCGCACTTCGCGCGCAAGCCGTTCGGGCAATTGCAGTTCGACCTGATAGGCGCCGTCGGCCTCGATCACGAAGGGCGCGCCCATCCCGTCGACGCCGCCGCCCGTTTCGACCCCGACATGGGCGACGCGGCCTGTAATGGGCGCGGCCAGCGTCATCGTCCCGTCCGGCCCGATCCCGCCGAGCGCCGCGAGGCGGGCCGCCTCCGCACGGGTCGCGCGGGCCTGTTCGTATTCCGCCTGCGCCTCGTCGGCGCGCGCCTCGGCGATGATCCCTTCCTCGGCGAGCTGGGCGAGGCGCTTCGCGCGGGCCTCGGCCAGCTTCTCGGCCGAGCGCGCGCGGGCCAGTTCGCCGCTGATCTGCACCGGCTCCGCCGCGCGCACGAGCGCAAGCGGATCGCCGCGCGCGACGCGCTGGCCCTCGATCACGTAGACCCGCTCCGCAGCCCCTGGAAAGGGAGCGGTCACCGCGACTCGCGCTTCGGGCGGCAGGGTTATCGTCCCCGGCACGCTGCCCAGCGGGACGCCGTCGATCTCCATAACCTCGGCCGTCTCGATCGCGAGGCCGTCCGGGGCTTGGGCGGGCTCGCCTGCATCGCTGCCGGCCTGTTCCGATTGGGGGGAGGAACAGGCCGGCAGGCCCGCCATGGCGGCGAGGGCGGCAAGAAGGGCGATGGGACGCGTTTTCATGCCCCGCCGTGTGGGCTCCCTAGCTGACAACAACTTGTCAGCCTGCCAGCTTATTGTCAGTTTCGCGCGCCACTCCGGGCGGCGGAAAGGACGGATTTCGCCATGCACATCCTGCTCGTCGAGGACGATCCCGAGCTCGGTCGCCGCCTGTCGGAGCGTTTGCGCGCGGCCGATTTTGCAGTCGATCTCGCCACGAGCCAAAGCGAGGCGGAGGACTGGCCTGACGTGGAGCGCATGGCCGCGATCATCCTCGATCTCGGCCTGCCCGACGGGAGCGGGCTCGACCTCCTGCGAGGCTGGCGCGACCGGCGGGTGGAAACGCCGATCCTGATCCTCACTGCGCGCGGCAGCTGGCAGGACAAGGTCGAGGGCCTCAATGCGGGCGCGGACGATTTCGTGGTCAAGCCGGTGCGCTTCGAGGAACTGCTCGCCCGACTCAATGCCCTGTTCCGCCGCCAGCAAGGCTCGCGCAGCGCCTCGCTGGAGGCGGGCGACATCGTGCTCGACCCGCTCGCACGCACCGCACGTAAAAGCGGCGAACCGCTTTCGCTCAGCCGCCAGGAATTCCGCCTGCTCCACCTGTTCATGCGCCGCCCCGGGCAGGTCATGTCGCAGGGTGACATCCTCGAGAACCTCTACGAACTCGACGCGGAGCGCGAACTCAATACCGTCGAGGTGCTGGTCGGGCGCCTGCGCCGCAAGATCGGACGCGAGCGGATTACGACCCTGCGCGGAATGGGCTACCGCTTCGAGCGATGATACGCCTCCCCTCCCTTTCCAGCCTCAGGCTGCGCTTTCTGCTCGCGGTAAGCCTGTGGGTCCTGCTCGGCATCGCCGCGATCTGGATTTCGGCGGCGAGCATCTTCTCGGCCCATGTCGAGCAATCCTATCACGAGGAGCTCGAGGTCCATGTGCGCGAGCTGGCGCGCCTGACCGAGATCGCCCCTGACGGCGCGATCCGCCTGTCGCGCCCGCTGTCGGACCCGCGTTACGAGGTGCCGCTTTCGGGATTCTACTGGCAGGTCACCGCTCCCGGACGTGAGCCGCTGCGCTCGCGCTCGATGACGCAGGGGGCGCTCGACGAAAGCATCGCCCATTCGCCCGAGATCCTGCACAGGGTGGAAAGCGGGCCGACCGGCGCCGCAATCACATATGGCTTCACCCGGACCGGCCCGGCGGGGGAGGACGTTCACTTCGTCATCGCCACCGACCAGAGCGAACTCGACCGGCTGATCGACGCCTTCGCCGCGGACCTCGCGCTGTGGCTGGCCGGACTTGCGACGCTGCTGCTGGGAACAGGGCTGGCGGTGATCGCCTTCGGGCTGAGGCCGCTCGACCGGCTTGCCGCGGCATTCGGCAGGTTGCGACGCGGCGAGGCGCTCGAACTCGAAGGCGAGTATCCGGCGGAAATTGCCCCGCTCGCAGCCGATCTCAACGCCTATATCCGCCAGAACGAGGAGATGGTCGCCCGCGCTCGCGTTCAGGCGGGCAATCTCGCCCATTCGCTGCGCACCCCGCTCGCGGTCATCACCGACGAGGCGGAGCGCCTGACCGAGCGCAGCGAATGCGCCGCCTCGGGTGCGGTCCTGCTCGACCAGGCGCGCGCGATGGAGCAGCAGGTCGAATACCAGCTGGCCCGCGCCCGCTCATCGGCGGGGCGGAAACGATCGGGCAAGGGCGTCGTCATTCCCGAGATCGCTGTCCCGATCCTGCGCGCGATGGAGCGGCTTCACCCCGATCGCCGCTTCACGATGAGCGCGCGCGGCTGCGAGGGGCTGGTCCTGCCGCTCGACCCGGTGGATTTCGCCGAACTGCTCTCGATCCTGCTCGACAATGCAGGCAAATGGGCGCGGTTTGCGGTCACCCTGACATTTGAATGTGACCATGCGGACGGGCTTACCGTCAAGATCGCGGACGACGGCCCCGGCATGACGGAAACGGACCTCGACCGCGCATTCGAGGTCGGCACACGCTTTGATCCCAAGATGCCCGGATCAGGGCTTGGCCTCGCAATAGCGCGCGACCTTGCCGAAGCGATGGGGTTGAGGCTGGACCTTCACAGCGGGGGTTGCGGCCTAACCGCTATGATCGGCTATCAAGGTCCTTTCAGGACCGGTCAGAGAGCCAGGCAAGCCCCCCGGTGAAGGTCGGCTTCGGCGTCGGCTCCTGCCGGTCTGTTTTTGGCAAAGCAGCCGAGCAAGCGGTCTGCCTGCTAGGAGCAGGTAGCCTGAGCGTCCCAAGCCGCAGGAAATGGGGGGATCTGCGATTGCACTTTCCGTCATCCAAGCGAAAGCTGGGATCGCTATCGGCCAGTAGATCTTCTCGAAAACGCCATCCCATCCAAGGTTGCTTTTCCGATCTGCTCGATCTTCTAGGCGGGCGGGAGCACTCCTTAGGGGCGCCAGCTCATCGCCTACCTGCCCCGGTCAGACACCTCTCAGCGCAGCGGGGTTGCTCACTCATGGCGCAGCGCGTCGATCGGATCGAGCTGCGATGCGCGTCTGGCAGGGTAGTATCCGAAAACGATCCCCATGCCCGCTGCGAAGGCGAAGCTGACGATATTGATGACGGGATCGAAAACGAACGGAACGTCGATCACCGTGGCCAGTCCGATCGACGCCGCGAAACCCAGGGCAATACCGACGAGCCCCCCCAGCGCACAAAGCACCACCGCTTCAGTAAGGAATTGCAGCCGCACCTCGCTTGCCAATGCGCCGATCGCGAGGCGGATGCCGATCTCCCGGGTGCGCTCGGTCACCGAAACGAGCATGATGTTCATGATGCCGATACCGCCGACGAGCAGACTGATCGAGGCGATTACCGCAACCATTGCCGTAAGCGCGCCGGTCGCGGCGCCCAACGCCTGGTTGACCTGCGCGGTGTCGATCACGTTGAAGTCGTTGGGCTGGCCGTCCTGCAGCAGGCGGCGTTCGCGCAGCAGGTCGACCAGCGAATCCTGGATGACACCGGCCTGGTAGGCTGCATCATACTTCACCACGAAATAGTCGAGGTTGTCATTGCCCTTGAAGCGTCGCTGGACGGTCTTGAGCGGCATGTAGACCGCATCGTCATCATCCGCGCCGCCGCCGCCCTGGCCGCGCTCCTCGATCACGCCGACCACCTGGCACGACACGTCGCCGAGCCGCATTCGCGCGCCCACCGGGCTGGCGCCGGGCGGAAATATCGCCTCGCGCACCTTGAGCCCGAGCAGGCAGACGTTCTTGCCGGCCGTCTCCTCGTCGGGGGTGAAGCCGCGCCCCTCGGTTACGTTGATAGACTGAGCCTGGAGGAAGGCGTTGTTCACCCCCTGCACGCGGGTGTCCCAGTCCTGACCGTTGTAGAAGGCCGTGGCGCTGGCTCCGGCGTTGCCGCCGGCAATGGTGACGCCGGCGATCTGCTGTTGCACCGCGCGCACGTCGTCCTCGTCGAAGGGGCGGATCGTGCCCCGGTCCGTGCGCACCGGAAAGACGATGAAATTGCTCGCGCCGAGCGATGAGATTTCCTCCTGGACCGAGGCGGTCACCCCGTTGCCGAGCGTCACCATCGTGACCACCGCCGCGACGCCGATGATGATGCCGAGCGTCGTCAGGATCGAGCGCAGGATGTGCCGCCGGATTTCGCGCAGGGCGAGAAGGATCGTCGTGCCTAGCATCAGGCGGGACTGCCTTCAGCGGCGAGCGCTCCGCGATCCACCCGCTCGACCAGTCCGTCGCGGAAGCGCACGATGGTCTTGGCAAAGGCCGCCATCTCCTCCTCGTGCGTCACCATCAGGATCGTGATCCCCTCGGTGTTGAGACGCCGCAGCAATTCCATGATTTCGACCGAGCGTTCGCTGTCGAGATTGCCGGTCGGCTCGTCGGCGAGCAAAACGTCCGGTTCGGTCGCCAGCGCACGGGCGATGGCGACACGCTGCTGCTGGCCGCCCGACAGCTCCGCCGGGGTGTGATTGGCCCAAGGCGCCAGCCCCACCTGGTCGAGCGCCTTCATCGCAGCCGCACGGCGAACGGCCTTGCTCTCCCCGCGATAAAGCAGCGGCAGTTCGACATTCTCCAGCGCAGTCGTACGTGCGAGCAGATTGAAGCCCTGGAACACGAAGCCGAGATAGCGGCGCCGCAGGAGGCTGCGCTGGTCACGGTCGAGCTTCTGCACCTCGACGCCGCGAAACCGGAACACGCCTGCGGTCGGCACATCGAGACACCCCAGGATGTTCATCGTCGTCGACTTGCCCGAGCCCGACGGTCCCATGATCGCGACGAATTCGCCGCGCTCGATGGTCAGGTCGACGCCCTTGAGCGCCTGGAACGCCGCCGCTCCGCTGCCGAAGGTCTTGGTGATGCCCTCGAGCTGGATCAGCGGTTCGCCCGTCATCGGCCCGCCGCCCTGACCCCGGTTACGACCTTCATGCCGGGTTCGAGGATTTCGGAGCGCACCACGGTGCGCCGTCCGTCGCTGCGTCCGGTGATGACCTCGACGGGCTCGAGCGTCCCGTCATCCTGCAGAACCTGCACCTGCTGGCGGCTGCCCACGCCGATCGTGGCCTGCTGCTTCTGCTCCTCCAGCCCGATCTGCGGCTGGAACACGCCGCCGCCGCTTTCCTCCTGTGCATCGGGTCGGAAGCGCAGCGCGGCATTGGGCACCAGCAGCGCCTTGCCGGTGTTCTGGGTGGCGATCGTCGCGGTGGCGGTCATGCCGGGCCGCAGCAGGCCTTCCGGGTTCGCAACTACGAGCCGCGCTTCGTAGCTGACCACCGCGCTCGCCCCCGCACCGCCCGCTGCCGCCCCGCCTGCCTGCCCCTCGACCGTGTTGCCCGAGGCAAGGTCGATCCGCTCGAGCGTAGCGGGAAAACGGCGGCCGGGATAGGCATCGACAGTGAAGCTCGCCTCCTGCCCAGCCCTCACCTGGCCGACATCCGCCTCGTCGATGGCGACCCGCAGTTGCATTCTCGAAAGATCCTCGGCGATGACGAACAGGGTCACGGTGTTGAAGGCCGCGACGACGGTCTGCCCGGGTTCGATCCGGCGGGCCAGCACCACGCCATCGACCGGCGAGCGGATCACCGCCCGGGATCGGGTCGTGAGATTGCCTTTGAGCAAGGCATCGGCCGCTTCGATGTTGGCCCGGGCGGAGGCCACCGCGGCAAGGTCCCGCTCCACGGCCGCTTCGGCCTGCTCGAGTTCGATCTGTGAGGGAACGCGCCCATCCGAAAGCCGCCGCACTTCCTCAAGCCTCGCAAGCTGGACGCGGTCGATGTCGAGCGTCGCCTGCGCCTGCGCCAGCCCGGCGCGGGCGGCGTTGAGATTGGCGCGAGCCTGGGCGATCTGCTGGTCGATGATTTCGGTGTTGATGACCGCGATCACCTGGCCCTTGGAAACGCGATCATTGACGTCGACCGTGACGCTGTCGACCGGGCCTGTGACTTCGGCGCCGACTTCCACCTGGTTGGTCGGACGCAGGTTGCCGGTCGCGGTGACCGACAGGGCAAGCGATTCCCGCGTCACCTCCTGGGTGATGTAGTCGGGAGGCGGGGCATCGGCCGTGCACCGGACGACGGTGACCACCAGCAGCAGCACGCCGAGGCCGGGCAGCCAATATTTCATCCACCGTCGCCAGCGCGGGCGCGGCTGCGTGCCGAGAAATTCGTCCACGCTGGCCGGATCGGCCGGATTGGTCGCTTCGTTCACTGCGTGGGCTCCCTCGCCGCCGATTGTTCGATGCCTGTCCCTTCCGGCACGGACCACCCTCCGCCCAATGCGCGAGCAAGGCTGATGAAGGCAATCGCGCGTCCCGCCTCGGCATTCACGAGTGCGTTGCGCGTGCCGAGCAACTGGCTCTCGGCGACCAGAAGCCGCTGAAAATCGATGAGGCCGGCCTGGTACTGGCTGCGCGCAAGGATGGCGGCGTTCTGTGCGCCCTCGGTAGCCTCGGCAAGGGCGATCACCCGCTCGGCGCTGGTATCGAGATCGACCGCCGCGCTTTCGACTTCCTCGAGCGCGAAGAGGATGCTCTGCCTCCAAGCGGCGAGCGACCCGTCGGCGGCAGCCTGTGCCCCCTCGATCCGCCCCCGCACCCGGCCGCCGTCGAAAATCAGCTGCGACAGGCTGGCGAAGACGTTTCCGGTAACGAGATCGAACAGGCTGCCGACATCGGTGGCGCTGGTGCCGATCGTGCCAGACAACCGCGCCAGCGGAAAAAGCTGTGTGCGGGCGACGCCCACGCGCTCGAGGTCGGCCGCGAGCCGTGCCTCGGCGGCGCTCACGTCCGGACGGCGGCGCAGCGTGTCCGCGGGCACCGCGAGCGCGACGTCGATTGGCGGCACGGGCACCGAGCGCGGAGCCTCCTCCAACGCCCGGTAGACCCGGCCCGGCGTCTCGCCGATCAGGGTCGAGATCGAGTTGGCCACGGCGACGAGATTGCTTTCAAGCTGCGGGATACTCGCCGCGGTCTGTGCCCGCTGGGTGCGCGCCTGCTCGACATCGAGGCTGTTCACCAGTCCCGCCTGGTTGCGCCAGCGCGCGATCTGGAGATTGTCGTCCTGGTTGGCGAGTGTCTCGCGCGCGATCGCGAGCTGCTCTGCCAGCGAGCGGGCCGTCACCACCTGGTTCGCCACCTGAGCGACGATCACCCGCTCAAGATCGCCGAGCGAATAGCCCGCCGCCTCGACGTCGCTGCGCGCCGCGTCGATCGAACCGTCGATCCGCCCGAACAGGTCGATCTCCCATGCAGCATCGAGACCAGCCGAAAGCAGCACGTCGTCAGCAGCAAAATCGCCGACATCGCGCCTCGCGCCGCCGCTCGCATTGACGGTGGGCACGCGGTCGGCACGCGCCTGTCGCAGGAACGCCCGCGCGGCGCGCAGGCGTGCCACCGCCTGAACGAGATCGAGGTTTTCGGCCCTTGCGCGCCCCACGAACTCCTCAACCAGCGGATCCTCAAGCATGACCCAGTAGCGCTCAAGCGGAATATCCGTCGCGCCGGGTTCCGCCAGAACCCACTGCTCGGGAACGGGCTGAACGCTGCTCATCGTAGGCTGCTCGGGAGCAAGCGAGGCGCAACCGGCCAGCGCGAGGATGGCAATAGCCAGCACACCGCCCGAGATCGGCGGTGCGACGCGATCGTATCCGTCCTTCATTCAGGCCGATCCTCAGACTGCCGGTTCAGCACCGAAAGCATCCCTCGCGACATCCATTGCTTCGTCGCTCATCTAGCCCTCTCCATAGATCACACCGCTGCCCCCCGATTTTCCGGCATGCGTACAAAAGCGGACTGGCGGGGTCGAGTACCGGAGGCCGCCGCGTGCCCCAGCATCGAGCTATGACCGCAGCCTGTCGGCCTCGCCTTGAGCGACGTCAAGGGATGCTATTCGGCAATCCACCCACCTCGTAGCAGCGGGCAGGGAACAGGATACCTCCGAAAGCAGCCAGTCCGCAATCTTTGGCATGACCTAGCCCAGTTCGAGCGGCAAGGTTGGAGTCGACTCGAGATAGGCAAGAATTGGGCGGTGAGCCCCTAGAAGCCGCCTTTCCGTTAGCGCCCCCATCATGGACGTTTGCTCTGACGGGGACTTTGAGAACAAATCATGTGCACAGCTGGCAGGCGTCTAGAATGTTCAACGGCATATCGCAGGACTGACTGGCGCGAGTGGGAACGGAGCGAGGCGCTCAGATGCGCGCCTCGCCCACATTCATGCCACCGGTCAGGCAAAGAGTGGCTGTTGGCAGCCAGCCTAGAACTTCCAGTTGAAGTTCACACGTCCCTGGTTATTCGTCAGCACGCCGCGGCCCATGTCGGACTGCCCGCTTAGGCCAACGCTGAAGTGCGAACCAAGCGTAAAATCGAAACCGGCCGACAGCGAGACCCAGTTCGGGTCAAGCTGGTTGACGACTGTAAATGGCACATCCTTGGCGCTGAGGAATGCGGCGGTGACGATGTCTTGCGTGTCAGCCAGTTCCCGCGCGTAAGCCACCGACCCAAAAGCGGTCAGCCGGCCTTTGCGCCCCATACCGGTTTCAAGCGACGCCATCATGCCTGCCTTTGCTCCGACCGAGGTGAAAGTACGGTCAAGCACGGTGAGACCGAAGTCGCCCGCTCCGAACTCGGAGAAACCGCCAAGATCGCTGCGTACATAGTCGACGCTGGCCACAGGCCCCGCCTTCACGCCCGGCGCAAGGCCAAATGCGTAACCGACGCGCGCTCCACCAAACTGCTGGCGGCCCTGCGCTTCGCCTCTCGCGCTGTCATACAAAAGGGCAAAGTTGCCTTGACTGGCGCGCTCAACGCCAAAGCTCTGGCGTGAGAAGCCCATATAGACGTCCGTAAACATCTGGCCCGATTGTAGCGCGGCGTAGACTGCCCCGGAAAGGCTGGTGTCGTCCGCGCGCTGTCGGAAGCCCAGAACCGGCGCGCTGTTCTGGATGCTGGTCATTGCAAAGCCGATGGTCAGATTTTCGGACATCCGCAAATCCGCACCCAGCGTCAGTTCGCCGGCCTGCATGAAGGCTGATTCCTCCAAGGCGTTTCTGCCAGTGTTGCGCTCTTGAGCGGTGACCAGATACTGACCGCTCACCGTCCCGAAAAAGCCGAGCTTGCCGATTTCAGCGCCGCCGACCTGTGCAATGTTCGACACCTGACCAGCGCCCGCAGCGGAGAAGGTGTTGGCCGCCCGGTTACCCCCACGCAAAGCTAGCGTGCGCTGCGAGATTTGCCCGGTGAACCGCTGCGAGAAGTTTGTCGCAACGGTCGATTGGCCAAACGCACTTATCGGCGTCAAGGATTGCAGCGTTGGGACGAGGGCATTGACGCCGGCGCCGTCGATCACGTCGAACAGCCCCACAAACTCGTTGAAACGCCCATCGAAACGAAGCGTGTCGAGCGCGGCTCCGAGCGACTTGAGGTTGCGGAAGGACGAGAACAGATCGCGCAGACGCCGAGCCTTCACATCAACGATTACCTCGCCGCCTTCGACGCGCGACTCAGCAAAGAGAAGCGGTGAGAAGGTCACAAGGAGGGTCTCGTCGAAGCCGCCGGCAATCGTGTTTGCGGCAAGCACCGCAAATTCGTCGGCAAAACGCAGACGACGATTTCCCGCCACGATGAGATTGCCAGCAAGGCTTGCATCGCCGGTGATCGACAACAGGTCATTGGTGACTTGCCGACGGCGGACTTCGGTGTTCACCAACAGCGCTGCGTCGCTAGCTTGGACATAGTCCCCATCGATGGTGAGCGTGCCGATGCCAAACAGACCTCCCGGCGCAACGCCAGCGCCGATGTTGAACACGACCTCACTCGCAACCGTCCCTTCGCCGGTCAGCAATCCGCCCATCAGAGCGACTAGCCCCGCGTTGAACTGTCCATCGATCCTCGCGGTCCCGTTGAACTGCTCGTAGCCAATGATTGTGTTGAAGGTGCGCTCTTCGGGAAGGTTAAATAAAGCGAGGCCGTTGTCGAGCACTAGCTTGTCGATCTCGACATCAATATCGACATTCGTCACGCCAAACTTGTTGAGGTGGACCTCGAAATATTGGGCCGGGTTCTCAAACGACTGGCCCGGTGAGCCATCGGTGTTCTGCGCAACAAAGCCTGTCGAACCCGGCCCTAATAGCGCTGAACTCTCTGGCAGGTTACCACCAAAATTCGGATCGCCCGGCTGCGGACCAAAGGGAGACACGATATCTGGGAAGTCCGCAATATCGGTGCCTAGAATGATCCCGATGCTGTCGCCGACCGAGAAGATGCCGGCCTCTTCGCCTTCGGGCAAGCCGTTCACGAGATTGCCGGTGCCGTCATCGATGAGGAACGCGGGGTCAAGATCCTGGGTCCAACGGTTCGGGTCAGACCAGTTCCCGCTCCCAGCTTTGGCTGAGACGTATTTGTACGACGTGTTTTCGCTTATGAACTGGAAAAAAGGGTAGATCGGATTGTAAAAGCTGATGTCGCCATAGGTGTTGTCGAAACCCAATGTGGCATTGAGGAACTCGCGAAAAAAACTTACCCCACCGCTAAGCACCGCAATATTGACCGGCTGATCGTAGAGGTCGGGCACGATCAGCGGCGAACCGCTGTCCCCCGGAGCTGTTCCAACCTCGTTGGGTAAGGCGTCGCCGTCAAACCAATCGGTCGAGATGATATCGCCCAGGGTCGCGCATTCCGGTCCATTACCGTTGAAGTTGCAGCCTGTCAGGCCGAACGCATCACGGTCTGGAAAATCGAAGTCGGTCCAATAGTACGGCTGAGTGCTGCTACCGAAATTGACTGCGTTGGGTGCATCGTTGGCAAACACGACGTCATCAAAATCAGCAAAGGATGCAAGAGCGCCGAGGTCATTTTCGCCAACGCGCCGCAGGAGACTATCCAATATAGTTGCATCCGCCGGAGGCCCGCCAAGCCCGGCCCCGAACGAGCCATAGCCAACCTGCACAACCCTCGTGAGCTCAGTCAGCGGGGTTAGCAGAATAGGCAGGATCGGAACATCGGTGATCGGTTGGTCGACCGCGATCAGAGCTATGTCTGCGAATGGGAAAGGTAGCCCGCCATCGTCTAGGTTGGCGGATGGATGGATGACCACGTCGGTGCTCTGCGCCAGACCGCCTTCAGCGTAACCGGCCCCGGTGGCAAGATAATTGAACAGCCGCGAAGAGGTGTCCGCTCCTGTGGCGATCAGCATAGTAGTTGCAGCGCCGATTTCGGGCAGGCCATAGGCTTCCGACGAATTGAAATTCAAGCAGTGTGCGGCGGTCAGAATGGTGCGAGGATTGATGACGCTGCCTGTACAATTGAGAAACACGTCGCCCGTCACGTTGTCCTGACTGAAAATCTGGACGACAGAAGGCTGCGTATCATCGGCGTCGAAGGAGGCTGGCAGCCCGACATCATCGCGCACAAATATCTCAGGCTGGATGGCGTCATTGCCGGGCGTGCCAGTGTTTGCCCGATAATCGCTGAGATTAGGGGCCTCCAGCGTCAGATCCACTCGAGCGTTGGGTGATGATCGAAGGGCGATGTAGTCGGCCATTGCGGCCGGATCTGGTAGCTCAAGCGAGACGGCTGGCGCATCGCTTCGAAACCCCACAAAGGTGCCTTGCGCTTCCAAACTGATGTCTTCGTTTGCTTGATTGCTGGGGTCTGAAGCGCTGGCAGGGACTGGCAAGAGCCCTCCTGCGAAACCCAGAAATCCTACGCCGGTTAGAAGCCGCAATTTTGACATGCTGATTCCCCTGTTCGAGTCGCCCACCCGTCAATCACAAGAAAACACAAATCGTCAAAAATGTCTCAGTAAATTTTGTCAGTTTTACAGCAGACTTCGGTGTATTGCGCATTCGTTAGTCATGGGTTTGCCTAACGAGGCTTTTCAGATCAACTGCATGACGGCTCAATGTTGCTGAAGGGAAATAAAGTTACTTGCTCGCTTGAGCCCTCGAAGCGATCTCACGAATCTGTGTCCGCTTCCCACCAAGCTGCCGCAGTTCGCCACGTTCGAACGACTGTCTCCTAGCAAACCGACCTCTTGCTTTACTGTCGCGACGAAATCAGTCTGGCAAGAGCCGATCCAAAGGCAATCCGACGCAGCCGCATCGGTTCGCCTAGCTGCGGGCCAACTTCCGAAGGTGCTTAGGTAGCTGTCGAGGCACGCCGCCGTTTCTCGCGCTCGAGATGAAGGCCGACAGGGATGCAGACCGCAATCATCCCCGCCATGATTGCCCCGCTGACCGGTTCGGCGATCACGAAACCGGTCAGAAGCGCAAGGTTGATCATCAGGGCGAGCGCGGGAAGGAACGGGTGTCCCTTGGCGCGATAGGGTCTGGCGAGGTCGGGACGGTGCTTTCGGAGCGCGAAATAGGACAGCACGAACAGGCACGACCCGAACAGGACCATCGCGCCCGCAAGACGGAAAACGAACACATAGCCGCCCGAATAGATCAACGGGATCGCTAGCAATGTTCCAATGGCGAGAGCAAAGGTGGGCGTTCCGCCGCGGTTGACCCTGAGCGCGGATTTCACGAACAGGCCATCCTCGGCCATGCCATAGAGCGCGCGCGGGTTCGACATCACGACCGCATTAAGCGTTCCCAGCGCCATCAGCACCGCGACCAGAGCCACGACGATCGAACCCCACCGCCCGGTGGCAGCCTCGATCACGGTCGCCATGGGCAAGGTCGATGCGCGCAGCACCGAAAAATCAAGCGCCCGGATCAGGGCCCAGTTGACGGCAAGGTAAATGAGGGTGACGATGATCGCAGACTGGAACAGCGAACGCGGAATGTTGCGGCCGGGATCCTTGTCTTCTCCCGCGAAATAGATCGACGCATACCAGCCGTCATAGACTGCGACGATGAACTGCAATCCGGCAAGCACGGTCAGGACCGAGAGCGGCTCGACTTCTATCGGTGCGACTTCGACCTCGCCCGCCGCCTCACCCGCCGGCATGACAAGCGCGACGCCGACGACCGCGAGCAGCAGGACGATCTTGAGAGCGGTGCTGATGATCTGCGCTCGGCGACCTTCTTCCACTCCGGCCCAGTTGAGCGCTGTCACGCAAAGCAGGAAGAACACCGCCACGCTCGCCACATGGTCGGCGACCCATGGGACGACCGTGCCCAGAAACTCCGCCGCGGCGAGCGACAAGAAGGCGCAAGCCGCAACCCCGACGACCCACATGGTCCAGCCGACGAGTAAACCCATTGAATCCCCCAGCGCTTCGTGGACCGGGATGTAATGCCCTCCGGAGCGGGGGATGGCCGACGAGATTTCGGCCGCGACATTGGCCATCAGCAGGACGTACAGCCCTCCCGCCAGCCACAGCAGCATGACGACCGTCGGATCGGGCACCATGTTGGCGATCTCGCCCGGCGCGCGCATGATGCCGGTCCCGACGACCAGTCCGACGCACACGGCGATGGCGAACGGCAGACCGAGCCGCTTGTGGAGCTGGCCAGGCTGCGGGCTCCCGCTCATTCGGCGGGTTCCGCATCGCTGACGTCGAACCTTGCGCCTCGCACGCCGTCATAGCCGCCGCGCCGGGCGGGGATCGTGACCAGACGCGTCAGCGCCAGGTGGACGACAAATGCGCCTGCAATCGCGGGGAGGCTCGCCGAGGTGTAACGGAACAGCGCGTCCGGCGTCTGGCTGACGGGTTCGAGCAGCGCGATATATGTTGCAAACCCAGCAGCAAGCGCGATCAGCGCCGCCGGATTGATGCCGGACCAGAAGGCATAGGGGCCGCCCGAGGCATTATGCAGGGCCGCCAGATTCGCGTCCGAACGGCGAAGCACCAGTCGGTCGGCCAGCAGGACCCCGACACAGGCAGCGAAGATCGCTCCGAAAGACGCAGTTATCGAATAGAATTTGGCATATAGGGCATCGGTAGCGAACCAGATGATCAGCGAGGCGATCACGCAAAGGATGCTGGTCATCCCTGCAAACCCGAGACGGCGGATGGGCGCACCGAAATTCTGGATGATCGTCGTCACATTCCCCTGAAGCAAGCCGACCGCGCTGCTGACATTGGCAACGATGAGGATCAGCAGCATCGCCAGCCCCAGCACCGGTCCCACCAGCGGGGTCATCCATTGCACCGGATCGGCCGAACCCAGCGCGAGCGAGGAGGCAAGACCCGCGATGGATGGCAACAACGACACCGGCACCAACCCGATCCATGTGCCCCATGTCGCCGCGCGCGCGCTTTCGCCATAGCGCATGAGATTGCCGGCAAGGCCGAACCACGAAATTGCGGCCACGATATTGAGTTCCACCGCCAGCATCAGCCGGGTCGGGCGGTCCCACCGCGTTTCGGGCGGCTCCGCGGCGAAGATGCATTCCCAGCCTGCCTCGATGAAGACCGCCACCAGCAATCCGCCCGAAAGCAGCACGAGCAGCGGCACGGTGGCAAGGTTGAACAGGCGCAAGGTGTCGCTTCCGCGCGCGGCCAGAAGGAAGCTCACCCCCAGCACGGCAAAGGACATGATCGCGGACAAGGGCAAGCCGCTGTCCGCCGAAAACAGGGACAGCCCGATCAGCACTTCCTCGGTCGCGGCGCCCGCCATGGTGGAAAGAATGGCGGCGGAAAAAGGCACCATTCCGAGCACGAGCGGAACGGCAAGCAGGCTCGCTCCAAGGGGACCGAAGGCGCTTCGCAGAAAGACGAAGCTTTCGCACCCCTTGCGGTAAACCGGCAGCAGCAGCGCGAAGAACAGGATGCCAAGGCCGACGGCGGTGCCGAAGAACAGCGCGATGACGCCGTCGATGAAGCCAACCAATTGCCCGGTCGCCCCACCGAACAGGAAGCCCCAAGTGGCGATCGAAAGCCCGCTCTTGACCGCCAGCATGTCGCGGAACGACCAGCTGCGCTCCTCGGGCAGCAGCGGCAGCGTCTCGGCAAGCGCGGTTTCGATCCGTGTCCCGTTGGCCATTTGTCAGAGCGCCTGCGCAACGAGAACGACTGCGAACGAACCGATGGTGATGGCCGCCAGCACTACAGCGTCCGACGCGGGCAGGCGTCGATCCGTTTCCTCGCCCTGCGACAGGATCGCCAGGCGCCGCTCGAGCTCGTCCTCGAAGACACCTGGTCGCGGGCGGGTCATTGGGCCGCTCCGGGCAGGTCCCGCTCATCCCCGACGCGCGCCAGCAGGCACAGCGCCAGGCCGAGCAGCGTGATCCCGGCGACCGCGTAATAGGTCATTGCATAGCCGCCCCCCTCGACCAACCAGCCAGAATTGCCGGACATGATCGAGCGCGAGAAATTCGGCACCGCCATGAACAGCGCGAACTGGCTGGCAGCGATGGCGGGATTGCTGATCCGCATCGCCCACACGATCTGGACGATGGTGAGCAGCACCCCGAGGGCATAAAGCGCCATGGCCAGCGCCATGAACAGTCGGTCGTCCTGCCACCCGCCATAGGTTGCGCCCCCGATCGCGGCCAGCGCGGCAATCGCGAGGAAATGCCCGATCATGACACGCCTGAGGCCGAACCAGCGCACCAGCACGATCGGCGCGAACAGCGCCAGCCCTGCACCCACGAGGCTCGTCAGCGCGCTGAAGCTTGCATAGCGTTCGCTCGACCAGCCCAGTTGCTGCACAGCCAGCGTCGGATTGACTGCATCGGCGAAGGCAAACAGCGCCTGCGCGCAGCCCGTGCCGATCAGGAACAGCAGCGTGCGCGGGGCGATCACCGAACGCAGCACGCCGCGAAGGATCGGCCCCCAGGCCGAATTCTGTCGCTCCTCGCATTCGCGCGAGGGCAGGCCTTGCGTCCATGGCAGCAGCCGTTCGCCAGGCCGTTCGCGAAACAGCGCGACGAAGATCGAGGCGCAGGCGACCATCGCCGCCAGAACCAGCGCAGTGATCGTCAGATTCCCCGAGGCGAGCAATTGACCCGCGACCATGCTACAAACCGCAACGCCGAAGCTCTGGCTCGCGAACATCAGGCTGTTAATCGCGGTGCGTTCGCCTTCGGGGACGATGTCGACCGTCATTCCGTCGACCGCGACATCGCTGAAGGTGACACACACGTTGAGCGCGAAGCAGAACGCAGTCAGCAGCGCGATGTTGCTGGCACCGGGCGCGCTCGCCGCCATTGCCAGCAGCGTGGCGAACATCAGGGCCTGCGCCAGCAGGATCCAGCCGCGCCGGCGGCCCATTGGCTTGAAGGTAAAGCGGTCCATGACAAGGCCGTTGAAGAGCTTGGTCGACCACGGCAGCAGCGCGATCCCTACAAACCCGCCGAGTTCGAGCGGACTGGCGCCCTGTTCAGCAAGCCATCCGGGCAGGGCGACAAGCGTCAAACCGAGCGGCACGCCCTGCAGGAAATAGAGCATGATGATCGCGGCGAACCGCGCGACGCGGTGCTCGGACAGCGCCGGAAGCGGGCGCCGGACGGGGGTCGCCGGGATGGCTGAGGCGGTGCTCGTCATGCCGCCTCCCTCAATTCCGGCCAGCGTGTTTTCTCCGCTTCGAAATCGTCAGGCATCGCGGTAGCGTCCTTTCACAGTGTCAGATGAAAGCCGCCGTCGGCGGTCAGCGTGGTGCCGGTGATGAAGCGGGCTTCGTCGGAGGCGAGGAAAGCGATGACGCGGTCGGTTGCGGCCGGATCGCCGATGCGGCGCGGGCGGGTCGGCGCCTTCATCCCTTCGAAAGCCTCGGAGTCCAAATTGCCCTTGATTCCGCGGTGCAGCGGCGGTTGGTGACGCCGGGGCAAACCAGGTTCATCCGGATGCCATGTTCGCCACGGTCAGAAAAAGCCTGCCCGAGGCCGCGCGCCGGTTCGGCCGCGTGAGCGACCGTGACCGGGGCGGGAAACAGCGCAGCCGTAAAAGCTGACATGCGAAAAGCTCTTTCAGTCACCCCAATTCTCCTCGAGCCGATCGCTCATCGAACCCCGGCGAGCGGCCGGGTCGCAAAAACCGCTCGCCGGAGTTCCTGAAATCCGCGCTCCCCCAAGCGCCGATTTTCTTAAGCAAAACGGATCCTGCGCGTCCGAACGGAGAGTTCGGAAGCGTTATCCGCGAGCCTTGTTTTTCGTTAGTGCGCAGGGAAATAGATGCGGCCAGAACAGCGGATCAGTCAACGGGGCCGACCGTCAAAAAAGCGTCAATTCGTGTGCGATCAGGCCTTGCGGGGGTCGACCGGGATCAGATCGGGCCAACCGAAACGCTCCCAGGCTTCGACCATGCCGATGCGTTCGGCGAAGTCCATGAAGCGGGAATCGCGGATCGTGCGGTTGATCGGGTCGATGTCGATCCACAGGCTCATGAGGATGAACATGTTGCTCGGGTGGATGCATTCGGAATAGATCTTCATCACCAGATCGCTGTGCCCCATCGCGATTGCCGGGAAAGCGATCGTCGAGTCATGGGGATCGGGCATAGTAGCATGAAGCCCGCCCAGCATTTGGCAATAGGCGGCGCGATCCGCCTCCCGACCGCTGTAGATACCGCGCGCCCCGAAAGCGAAATAGGCATCGCGCGCGGCCTCGTCCATCGGCGCCACACCGGGCGGAGACATGAAAGTCGTGCCGAGAAAACCTCGCAGATTGTAATGCGTGCGTTCGGCTGCTTCCAGATCGCCCGCGACGAACTGTGCGAGCGCCAGCCAGATCGCTGGCGTGCCGAGATCAGCCATGCGCTGGCCTGCCACCAACGCCTTCTCGATCTCGCCGAGGCTCAGATAGGCTGACGTCAGCATCGCGTAGTTGCGGCCATAGACCGGATCACGATCCACCGCCGCCTCGACATAGGGCAGCGCCTCGCGCGACTTTCCGAGATAAAGCAGGCACGAGCCAAGTCGCGAACAGACATCAGCATCGTTCGGGTCGCGGGCATAGGCCTCGAACGCCATTTCCAGCCCACGCGCCGGGTTGAACCGGGTCCACTCGTGAATCCCGAGGATCGAACAAGCGTGGCCCTGCCCTGGATCAAGCGCGATTGCCCTTTCGGCGCAGCGGGCAGCTTCGGCGGATTGCGCAACCCGCTCGAGACTGGGCGTGATCGCGGCCGTCATGATGTGCGCATTGGCGAGCGCAGTCCAGCATTCGGCGAATTCCGGATCGATCTCCAGCGCCTGTTCGAGAAACGCAATCCCTTTGGTAAACGCCCCCTCGACACCGATCTTCTGGATCATCGCCCGCGCCTGAAGATAGAGCGCGTAGGCCTCGCGGTCGCGGGTCATCTTGCGCGAGGGCGCGGGCGACGCGGTGAGCCCTAGGGCACGGCAGATCGCGGCGATGATATTCGCGCCGATCACCCTGCGCCCATCGAAGAAATCCTCGATCGAACCGCTGAGCCGGTCGGACCAGACCTCGGTGCCGGACTGGCCGCTGATCAACGCCATGCGGACGCTGATCCCCTGCTCGTCGCGCCTCACTTCGCCTTCGATCAGGTAGGTGACGCCGAGATCGGACGCGATCTGTGTTAGCGTCCGCCCCTTCTCGATCATCGCTGCAACAGATGTGCGTCCCGCCAGCGCAACGCCGTTGATGCCGGCAAGTCGCGTCGAAAGCTCATCGACGATCCCATCGGCGAGGAAGAAATTGCCGCCTACGCTGTCGATCTGGCCGAATGGCAGGACGGCAATGCTCGCCTGATGGGCCGCGCGGTTGAAAGTGCGATAAGATGGAAACCGCGCCCGTGCCGCTTCCAGCAGCCGCTCGCTCGTCGTCTTGGGAGAGTTTCGGATCGCCGCCGAAATCGCGGCCCGCAGCTGCGCGTCGACATGGTCGCGCCGGGTGGTCATCCACTCCTCGAATTCAGGGTTGATAGGGGACCCTTGAATAAGCGGCCGGTTTCCGATCGCAAGCAAGGCTGCGATGGCCGCCTCGGGATCGTCCGATGACAGTCCGGCTTCAAGATCGAACAGGTCGCACTCCAGACTTCCCGGCGCCAGCGCTACCTCTGTGCGGGACACCAGAAGGCAGTCGATCCCATGTTCTTCGAGCCTGCGCCTGAGGTCGAGCAGGCACTGGCGCAGGCTCGCCTTGGCCTGCGCGAGGAAGCGATCCGGCCACAGCAGCCGGGCAAGTGCTTCGCGATCGATCGAATGGTCGGGCTCCAGACACAGGACAGCGAGCAGGAGCGCGGCCCGGCGATTGCTCAGGACAACGAGTTCCCCCCTGGGCGTCTCGATCCGGAAATCTCCGAACAGTGTCGCCTTCATCAAGCCGTGCGCAGCGACCCGGCTCTCCGCCTGTTCCAATCGATATCTCCACCGAACGGCTCAACCTTACAGGCGGACCGACACATTGCAATCGGGCCAAACGGTGCGCCTGGGTCCGGGGTGGACCTGCGAGGCACGCGGGTTCGACGGTGACCATCGGCTACTTCGCGTTTGCTTCGGGCCCAGTGCGAATTCCGACCCGCCACCGCGAGCATCGCGAAAACTTGAGCCTCGCGCATGAGCGCAGGACCAGGAGTGCAATCCGTTGCAGAAAAGCGCACATCCTTTGCGCCGGTTTCGCGCGAAATTTCCTCCCCGATCTCTATCTTGAACTCGCCGAGAGAGTTCTGGTCAGGGCGCCCGACATGGGGTCGGGTAGAAGGGGCCAGGCGAGCTTTGGGTGTTCCCGAAACCATGAAACCGATCGATCCCCGCCCCCTCGTCCGGCAGGTCAACCACGCCGCCGTCATCGATAGCCACGTGCCCCCGCGCAACGCAAGCGACAAGGTCGCCTTCGGCTTCGTGAAGGCCTTGCGATTCGTCGCCGACACGTTCTTCTCCAGGCGCTACGGCCACCGCGCTGTCGTGCTGGAAACGGTCGCCGCGGTGCCCGGCATGGTCGGAGGTCTGTGGCAGCATCTCACCGCGCTGCGCAAGATGCGCGACGACGAAGGCTGGATCCGCACGCTGCTCGACGAGGCCGAGAACGAGCGCATGCACCTGATGACCTTCATCGAGATCGCGCAGCCAAGCTGGTTCGAACGGTTGCTAATCGCGATCACGCAGATGGTGTTCTACAATTTCTACTTCTTCCTCTATCTCTTCGCCCCGCGTACGGCGCACCGCGTGGTCGGCTATTTCGAGGAGGAGGCCGTCATCAGCTATACCGCCTATCTGGCCGAGGTGGATGCGGGCCGCCACGAAAACCTTCCCGCTCCGCAGATCGCGATCGATTACTGGCAGCTGCCTGCTAATGCGAGGCTGCGCGACGTGATCATCGCCGTGCGCGCCGACGAGGCGGAGCATCGCGACGTAAACCACGGCTTCGTCGAGGAACTCGATGCCCGCCGGGCGCACAGGCCGCTGGAGGGGGCGACGCCGGGCTGACGTTCGGGCTCTCGCGACCTTGCGTGGGCTCATCCTGCGCGGAGCGGATCGTGTTGATGCCATAGGCGCTGACCAGCGCCGCCAGCGCGAGGAGGCCAACCAGTGCCAGCCCGCCCTTGCGGCTCGTTTACTTGATGCCCACGACCGGCCCGTTTCGTGTTCTCGACCGGAAAAAGCGCAGGTCCGCCAACCGGGATTTCTAGGCGCAAAGCCGCAAGGGCGCCGGTCCGCGGATCATGGATTTTCCCTTAACCCGGTGCCGGAAACGCCGGGGCACCCACGCCGGGCAGGATGCCGGTCAGGAACCGAGCATTCCCCCGCTTCGCGGCTTGTTGATCCGAGCCATACCGAGCGGCGCGGGCGCGGCAGATCGGCTCTCGGCTGCGGGGAAGCGGGTGATCCGGAAATGGCGAACGAGCC
>JGI12048J13642_10156642_pt1 | contig 34674 bp, 30 predicted proteins | sample ElkSlonscriptome_16_FD_13642 | JGI IMG/M metagenome (IMG submission 13642)
TCGGTGTGCCGTCGAGCACCAGCCAGCCATTGCCGAGGATGATGTCTTGGCGTCCGAGCTTGAGCGAGAGAGGGGTACCGCCGAGGTCGTTCAAATCGAGTGCGAGCCGGTCGAAGAGGATGCCGCCGCTGTACCAGGTCTCGAAGCCGATCGGCGGCCAGTCTTCGGCCTCGGGCTGCGCGTAGTGGCGACCCTCCCAGATGAGCCGTGCATCCAGGCTCAGCTGCTCGCTCGGGGCATAGGCGCCCCACAGCCGCCCGCGGTAGCGCTGGAAGGTCCGGTCGGCCGTCGCGGCGTCGTCGTTCAACCCGACGTTGCCGATGAAGATCTGACGCAACCGCAGGTCGGCGCCCCAGCTGAGCGGCCCGTCGGTGTTGGAGGCCTGAACGGTCGGCGCCAGGCATGCGATCACCGCCGCGGCGATCCAGCCATACGGATGGCTAAAGCTCATCGTCTACCCTCTTCTCTTCGATGGCCCAGGAGCGGTCCTCCTGCGTGATCTCGTCGCGTGCGGCGTTGCGCCGCACGATCCCGTACACGAGGCCGATCACGGCCATGAGGATGGCGCCCAGGTAGGCGGCGACCACCAGGGGATCATCGATACCGAGCATGAGCGGTCTCCTTTGATCGGCGTTGGCGTCGTCGGGCGCCAAGTTGTTGCCAGCGGCGGCGCGGATAGCACGAATCCATGCCGGCGCCCGCTAAGCGCGCCGTTGCGGGAAGCAGCGGCGCAGGTGTTCGGGATCCGGCGGGCGCGTCACGGCGCTCACCACGACCAGCGTCAGCAGCGACGCCGGCAGCGCGATGACGATGGGATCGACGGCCGGCCAGTTCGGGTAGTCGGCAAGCAGGCTGGACTTGCCGCCGGTGAGCTTCTGCACCAACCCGATGGCGCTCGCCTCGCGGGCCTTGATGAAGGTCAGCCAGAAGAGCGAGACGCCCATGCCGACGAGCATCGAGGCCAGGGCGCCGGCGCGGGTGACGCGCCGCGAGAAGAGCCCCCCGATGTAGGCGGGCAGGAAGCTCGCCGCGCAGAGGCCGAAGAAGATCGCCGTGAAGCGCGCGATGACGTACTCCTGACGGACCGTGTAGCTGATCGTGACGGCGAGGAAGAGCCCGGCAAGCACGGCCAGGCGCATGACCAGGATGCTTGGCTCGCGGCTCTGCCCCGGCCGCGTCGTGATGCGTTCGTAGAGGTCGCGCCCAGCCGCCGTCCCGATCGTATGGAACTGGCTCGAGATGGTGCTCATCGCCGCGGCGAGCAGGGCGAGGAAGAACACGACGCCGAACCAACGCGGCATGGCCGCCGTGATGTAGGTCGGAATGATCCGGTCGGCGTCGCCCTTGGTATAGACGGCGGTCGCGCCCCGGCCGGCCACCAGTTCGAAGGTTTCGCCATCGGCGTCGCGGGCCGTGCTGCGCTCGGTAATGATCAGGGGCGCCTTCGCCGGCGCCTCGGTCTTGGCGCTGATGACGGGGACCCAGGCCCCGGCGTCGTTCTCTCGCATGAGCGCGACCAACGCGCGGTCCTGGCCGGCATCGATGGTCTCGATGGCCTTGCCGTAGAGCAGCGGGCCGTTCTGGGCGAACCAGGCATTGGAGAGGCTGCCGACGACGAAAGGTGTGCCGACCATCAGCAGGATGAAGACGGCCCCGATCGGGACGGCCCGATCGAGCTCGCGGCGGCTGCGCACCGTCATGAAACGCACGACGAGCTGCGGCTGGGCGAGGACGCCGATGCCAACCCCGAGGACCAGCGCCGTGATGACCGTCCACCAGAGGTTGTAGGTCGGTGCCCCCCAGCCGAACGCCGGCATCGCGGTCCAGCCCTGGTGACCGATCTGCGCCAGCGGTGCTGGCACCAGGTCGGCCATGTCGGTCAGCGTGCGATGCGCCTCGGTGACGCCGCCAAGGCTGAGATAGGTGAACCCGAGCAGGAAGACCATCGCGAAGACCATCACGAAGCCTTGCATGGTGTCGGTGTACATCACCGCCTTGATTCCGCCGGGAATCACGTAGGCCGCCGTGATCAGCGTGAAGAGCAGCAGTGCGACCTCGAAATCGATGCCGAACTGGGTCGCGGCGAAGACGCTGCCACCGGTCATCACGGCCGCGGAGTAGAGCGGCATGAACAGGAAGATCAGGGCCCCGGCGAGAAGCTGTATGGTGCGGCTCTGATAGCGCAGCCCAAGCAGCTCGGGGAAGGTATGCGCCCCGAGGTGGTGGCCGAGGCGGCGCGTCGGCTCGCCGAGGAAAATGAACGCGATCAGGATGCCGACGCCGATATTGAGGACCGTGAGCCACAGCAGGCTCATGCCGAACAGCCCAGCGACGCCACCGAAGCCGACGATGGCCGCCGTCGAGATGAAGGTGGCGCCGTAGGAGACCGCCATGATGACGGGATGCGCCGAGCGCCCGCCAACCAGGAAGTCCGCTGCCGAGCGTGTCCCGCGATAACCGAGCCACCCCAGATAGCCGGTGACGAAGAGATAGGCCAGGATGACGATGATGTCGACCCAGCCGACAGAAGCTTGCCCCGCCATGTGCCCCCCTCGGAAAAGCGCCTCAAGCCGTTATCGATGTCATGCCGCATCGCGCGGCCGCGGACAATAACCTTTTTCGTGACGTCCTTTTTAGATCTGGCGCAAAGAAATGACGTTTTTGTGACCGGGGGGGTCGGAAACCGCGCTTTCGACTTCCGAGCTGAATTCTGGCTAGGACGGCAAAAAATCAGCCTCTCTGCAGGGCCGGCAACTGGTCCTACTCACAAGGCCGACGAATGCTTTTTTGGATGACGGAGGAAGCGATGCCGTACGAGCGAAACTCAGATCTCCCGCAATCGGTGCGCGATAGCCTTCCGCAAGCCGCCCAGACGATCTATCGCAAGGCCTTCAACAATGCCTGGGAGCAGTACAGCCGGGCGGAGGACCGCCGTGGCGACGCCTCGCGTGAGGAGACGGCCCATCGGGTTGCCTGGTCGGCGGTCAAACAGTCCTACCGTAAGGACGGCGATCACTGGGTCGAAAAGGATTGAGCGTCTACTGAAGGTGCTGCCAATCGTCCCGACAGTCATCGGAGGCGGGTCGCTGCGAGCCGTCTCCGATGACTTTTGCAAACCTCAATACAGGGGGTTGCATGGCGTCGTCGCAACATGCCTCTTCCAGAACGCGCGACGACGCCATGCGAGGGCTTTCGAGCCGATCAAGACGCCTCGGAAGTCGGCTGCTGTGCTGCTTGTTCACCTTCCGCGGCGGGCTTTGGGGCGTTGGCCGCCCAGAAGTGGTCGAGGACCGTTGCCGTCTCGGGCAGGTGCTCCCAGTGGGGCAGGCCCAGGGAGGGCACGACTTGCTCCTCTTGCCAGTTTGACCGATCGGAGATCAACTGTGGGAGCCGCTCGAAGCCAACGTAGGGGTCGCGATCGCGGACCACGAGCACGGGCTGGGTCAGCTTGCTGTAGAGTTCCGCAAAGGCTGCGGTCGTGAAGAGCTGCCCCGAGAGGAAGTACAAGGGGGCGTGGTGGGCGCCCGGTTGGTGGGCGGTGGCGTAGGCGTATTCGATGTACTCATCGGGCACTGGGCCGACGAAGGACTTGTTCATGAAATAGCGGATGCTCGGACGGATGGCCAAAAGCCGGAAGAGTGGGCCACCCCAGAGCGGGACGCTGAGCACCTTGTGGGCCCACCGAGCCAGCTGGCCCTGGCCATTCGGCAGGTTGCGCTTACTGAAGCCGGTCGGGGAGACGAAGGTCAGGGTCGCGAACAGTTCCGGGGCGCGCAGGGCCGCCCGGGCCGTGAACTCGCAGCCGAGCGACAGCGCCAGCGCGTCGACGGGTCGGCCGATCGCGCGCGCGACGAAGTCGGCGATCGTGTCGCCATACAATTCCGGGGAATAGCGCCGGTCGCTGCGCTCCGAGAAGCCGAAGCCCGGCAGGTCCAGGGCGTAGACGCGCCGTTGCGAGCGGTAGCGTTCGAAAAGGGGCTTGAGTTCGAAGGCGCTGGGGGCGGCGTTGACGGCGTGGATCAGCACCAGCGGTCGGCCGGTCTCTGGGCCGTCGGCATAGTAGTTGACCCGGATGCCGTTCTCAGTGACGTGGTCATGACGCTGTGCAGCGAGCGCAGGAGGTAGTGGCACGTTGTGCTCCAGAGTTGCGATGGGTTGAACCTTGGTTGCGAGCTCGATGTCCGGCGCTAGGGGCGGTACCGTACAAGTCCGGTTCGGCAAGAGTATCCGGCGCGAGGCGACGGGTCCGGCGTTGCGTTAGGAGTCGACGTCCTGAGCGCGGGCAGCCAGCATCATGCCCATCCGCGTGTCCGATCTTGNCGGACTCCGCCAAGGTACCTTGCAGAACAATGGAAACATCGCAGGCAGGACAAGCGGAGGCGTCCGCCTTCTAGTCGCCGTCGCGAAGTGTTTTCGGAACCTATCCCAAAGCATTTAAGGGGTGCGTTGGATGGGCGAGGTGCCGACACCCGCGCAACGCCATCTCGTCGAACCCGCGGCCGGGTTTCAGTAAGGATACCCGATGAGCCGGCCGTGGTGCGCGCGACATCGCTCCAGAACCCGGATCGCCCTGAACGCGTTTGCGTTAAGATGCGGCCCGAGGTGCTTGTAACCCCTCGCACGGATTGTCGAATCTGCCGTGCCCGAGCGGCCGATGGCCTGCTCGTTGCTGCAACGCTTGAGGAGTCGCTCAGATGTCCATGCGAGTCGTCCGGGTCATCGCCTTCCTCGTCGCCATGTTGGCGATGCCGGTGGCGGCCGCCAGCACTGGCGCTGCCTTCGCTCCGGCGTCGGATCTCGAGCTGGTCGACCACGGGACCATGATCGTCACCGGGGGTTGGGCCGACAGGCGGGAGACCTTCGAGATCCTGCGCCGCGCCGACGGGGGGCGGACGATCGTCAGCACCATTACCGCGGCAGATGGCGGTTACCGCGTGCAAGGGCGTTGGGACTACGACGCCGAGGAGCGGGCGCTCTCGGCCCACGGGCTCGGACAGCATGACGGGGAGGCGGTGACCATCGACATCCTCGCTGCACCCCCAGCGGGGACCTTGCGCTTCGAGGGTGCCGACGGCGGCGTTCAGACCTTCCACGCGCCCTGCAAGCCGCGCTGCCTGATTGACATGACGCCGAGCGCCTTGCCGATGTTCACGATGACCCGTCTCTACGATTACGACAGGGGTGGGTCGCAGGCCTTCCCCTGGATCGGCTATGGGCTGACCCGCAATATGCGGCTGCTCGACGGTACTGTGGATCTGCGCTTCGTCAAGGATCTAACCCTGGAGGGGCCCGCCGGGGAGACGCTCAGGCTGCGCCACTTCGTCTGGGACGAGGACCTCATCGAGGATGTCTCAGGGAAGCGGTTTAAGATGCACGCGAACTTCTGGATCGACGCGGCCCACAGACCGATCAAGTTCACGATCGGCTCGAAAGTCTCTGGTATCCGCGAGGGGTACGAGGCGATCGACGCGCAGCTCGTGGCGCAGTAGCGCATGTCCGCTGGGTCAGCGATTCGGTTATGACGGCTGGTGAGATCCTGGTTGCTGGAGGCAAGGCGACGGGCCGCCAGGCGGCCTCGGCGACGCATCGGATCCTCCTGCATTGTCCTGACTTGATCTTGAAGGGCCGGAATCGGTCCTTCTTCGCGGTTATGAGCTGATGCTGTTTCGACCGATAAGGAAGGGTTCAAGAACAACTCGCACAACTTGCCTGAGAGCCCCTCGCCCCAGCGGGGAGAGGGGTTGGGGTGAGGGGAGAAGGTTGCGGCAGCCTGTTGAGGTTGTTTTTGCACTGTGCCGAACTGCGGCAGAGCTTCCAGCAAGCAGTTGTCAGCCCGTCAATGCGGCGAAGACGGCAGGGAGGCGCTCTGGTAGCCGTTCGACCTGGTCGACGATCGAGTAGCTGTTCTCGCCGAAGATGCGCGCGACATAGCGGTCGGCGTCGGGGTCGAGGGTCAGGCAGTAGGTGTGGATGCCCTGCATGCGTAGGTCCTCGACGGCCTTCTTGGTGTCGTGGCGCAGGTACTGCGGATCGCGCTCGTCGATATCGGCCGGCTCCCCGTCGGTGATCAGCAGCACCAGGCGCTTGCTCGCGTTCTGCTGGGTCAGGTGCCAGCCGGCGTGACGCAGCGCCGCGCCCATGCGTGTCGAGAGCCCGCCCTGCATGCCGGCGAGACGCGACTTGGCCTCATCCTCGTAGCGCTGGTTGAAGTCCTTGAAGCGGAAGTACTGGACATCGTGGCGCCCGTCGGACGCGAAGCCGTGCACCGCGAAGGCGTCGCCGATGCTGTCGATCGCCCAGGACAAGAGACCGGTCGCTTCGCGGGTCAGCTGCAGGATGGTCGGGCTCTCGGGATCGTCGGCGTCGGTCGGCTCGTTGGTCGACTCGGAGAGGTCCATCAGCACGACGATGGCGAGATCGCGGATATGGCGGGTGATGCGGATGTTGATCCGGGTGTCCGGCATGATCCCGCGGCGGATGTCGACCATCGCCCGGATGGCGGCGTTGAGGTCGAGCTCCTCACCCTCCTCGTAGCCGCGGCGGAGCACGATCCCCTGCGGCTGCAGGGCGTCGATCAGGTGGCGGATGCGGCTTGCGATCGGCTTGTGCTTGGTCAGGATCGCGTCCATCTGTTCGGGGTCGGCGCGGCCCTGGCGGCGCTCGAGCACGGTCGCCCAGTCGGGGCGATAGAGCTGCGCCTGGTAGTCCCACTCCTGGTAATGGTAGGGCTCGGAGACCGGCTCCTTACCCTCCATCTCGTTGTAGGAGACCCCCTCGTCTTCGTAGGGGAAGAACTCGGTCGCGCAGACCCAGACCTCCTGGGCGTCGTCCCCGGCGGTCTCGACATCGACCTCGTTGGCCATCTCCACGGCCGAGACGTACTTGCGCACCTGCTGCTGCGACGACGGGATATAGTCGATCCCGCGCTCGGTGAAGAGATTCTCGCTGAAGTCCCAGGTGTAGCGGTTGTCGTCGCGGTAGGGCTGGGGCCAGCTCTCGAGGAGGCGTAGACCTGGCACCGCGAGGCTTTGGCTCGCCCGATTGTAGAGGGTGACGCCGGCCAGCCAGCTGATGCGGTTCTCGTGCGCGCGGGTCGCGAGCTCGTTGCGAAACTCGGCAGCCGTCTCGTTGACCAGCTCGTCCTCGTCGCGGTAATCCTCGTCGAGCAGCGCCCGGGCGATGCGGAACATCAGATCCTGCATCGGGTGCAGCTCCAGCGCCTCGTCATCGGGCGTCATCGGCGCGGTGTAGAACTGCAGCCAGAGCTTTTTCAGTCCGGGGAAATCGCGGATCGCCAGGTGCTCGATGCGTGCGTCCTCGAAGAGCTCGATGAACTTCATCTGCGCCGGCGAAAGCTGCTCGGCGCTCAGTGGCTCGCGCGTGTAGACCATGTGGGCGGCGCAGTGGGCCGCGGCGGCGCGGTAGATCTCGAGCCCGGAGATCCCGTGCCAGGCATCGAAGGCGTCTGGCAGGTGAATCTGGAAGTCCTCGATAAAGGGCTTCAGGCCCTCGCGTGACTCGTAGTCGCCGGCCGTCGGACGCATGAAGAAGGCCCGCGCCCAGAGCGCCCGCAGATAGAAGTTCAGGCGCCGTTGATTGTCGACGAACAGGGTTCCGCGGCGCTCCTTCTGCAGGACTGCCTTCGAGGACTCGCTCTTGAGGCCGAAGTAGGCCATTTGCCCATCGAGGTCGCGCTGGTGGGCCTGGGCGCCCCAGAGCGCCCAGCGACGCAAGCCCCCCAAGGTCAGCTTCGACAGGAGCTCGTCGATGTTCTCCATCATCGGGCGCAGCCCGCGCGGGGCCTTGCCGGCGAGCTGGTGCAGCAGACTGAGATAACCGCGCAGCACCTCGGCATCCCCGAGCCGGTTCGCCGCGAGCGGCAGGCTCCCGATGATCAAGGTGATCACCGTCCCGGAGGTATGGGAGGCGAGCTTCATCAGGGATTCGACGACATCGGGCAGGATGTCTTCGCCGACCTCCTTGACCACTCGCGGGAGCTCCTGGACATAGGTCAGGACGAGATCCTGCCCCTTGCCCATGGTGCACATCGCCTGAATGCCGGTCAGGTAATTGTCGAGCCCGCGCGGCGACATCACCCGCGCGGCCTCGTGATAGCTCGAGTCCAAGGCCTCGCGATGTGGGTGCTCGGGGTCGGTATCGAGGCAAGAGACGTGTTGGCTAAAGTCGATGGACATTAGAGCTCCTGGGCCGCTAACCACAGAGGCACAGAGGACGCAGAGTCAACCGCTGAGGATGATTCGACGAATGCCGTGTCGTAGCAATGGGACGTTGAAGTTGATAAGTAGGCCCAGAGGCTTGTCGAGCGCTCGGAGGTAGGCAATGGTCTGTGCCCGATGGATGGCTATGAGCTCCTCCACCGCCTTTAGCTCGACTAGCAGCGTGTTTTCGACCAACAGGTCAACGCGCCCTTCGCCGACTGGATGGCCTTTATAGAACGTGTTGAACCGGTACTGGCGGAGAAAGGGAATACTCTGTTTGGAGAGCTCAAAACACATCGCCTCTTCGTAGGTTCCCTCCAGATAGCCTGGGCCCAACTCTCGGTGGACTTCGATTGCCGCACCGATGACCCTCTCGGTCAACCTGTTCAAGGACGGGGCTAACTCTTTAAAGCTCCGCGCATCCTCTGCGTTCTCTGGGCCTCTGCGGTTCAAAGCATCGACCTTCTTAGAAGTACGTATTGACAGCGGCGTCGAGCGTATCGCGCATATCGGGGTCGTCGGTCAGCGGGCGCACCAGGGCCATCTGGCAGGCGGACAGCGGTGCGATGCCCTTGCCGATGAGCTGGGCAGCGTAGACCAGGAGCCGCGTGGACATGCCCTCGTCGAGGCCGTGGCCCTTGAGGTTGCGGCTGCGCTGGGCGACCTGGACCAGCTTCTCGGCAGTGGCGTGGTCGACCCCGCCCTCGTGGGCGACGATCTCGGACTCGATTGCGGTCTCCGGGTAGTCGAAGTCGAGCGCGCCGAAGCGCTGCTTGGTCGACTGCTTCAGATCCTTCATCAGGCTTTGGTAGCCCGGGTTGTAGGAGATTACGATCTGGAAATCGGGATGGGCCATGACGAGCTCACCCTTCTTCTCCAGCGGGAGGCTCCGGCGATGGTCGGTGAGCGGGTGGATGACGACGGTCGTGTCCTGCCGCGCCTCGACGACCTCATCCAGGTAACAGATCGCACCGATGCGCGCCGCCACCGTCAGCGGGCCGTCCTGCCACTTGGTGCCGTTGACGTCGAGGAGGAAACGCCCGACGAGGTCCGAAGCCGTCATGTCCTCGTTGCAGGCTACCGTGATCAGCGGTTTGCCGAGCTTCCAGGCCATGTACTCGACGAAGCGCGATTTGCCGCAGCCAGTCGGTCCTTTCAGCATCACCGGCATCCGCGCCGCATAGGCCGCTTCGTACATATCCACTTCGTTCGCGACCGAGCGGTAATAGGGCTGGTCGCCGACGACATATTGCTCTCTGTCTGGCTCGCTCATGGTGACAATCCTGCGTTCTCGATCAAGCTTCCAGGGCGCACTCCGCGCACGCGTGAAGCGCAGCGTGAGCGGCGATTGGTAGTGAACGACCGCAATGGCAGTCCAGTGGCGCGCTGCCAAGCGTCCGCCCGAGCGACCGATTCGCCCCATTGCAGTGTGCAACCAAAAAGCCCCTGCCCCGCACCACGGAGCAGGGGCCGCCTCTTCGGGCCTAAACCCTGAGGGACTTAGACCGGCTTGCCGCGGAAGACGACCATCTCGGCGCCCTTGGATTGCGCGTAGTTGTCGTAGCCGACGAGGCGTACATGGTTATTCGGGTGCGCCTTGTGGCAGGCCTCGGCCTCGGCGAGGACGGTGTCGACGTCGGTCTCGCCGAACATCGGCAGCTTCCACATGTACCAATAGTGGTCGAAGGCGTTCTCCGGCTCGGTGTGCTCGATGGCCGGGTTCCAGCCGCGCTGGACGATGTACTCGACCTGCTGGCGGATCTGCTCCTGGCTCATGGCCGGCAGGTACGAGAAGGTCTCGAACTTGCGGCTGTTCGGATCTTCCAGACTGGATTCGTAGTCCTGCATTTCGCTCATTGGGTAATGCTCCGATTGCTTTGAATTCGATTGCTGCGGTCGCGCTTTGCACCTGGCCTTTACAGCCTCCAGCTTTCGGCCTCCGGCCCCCAGCGCAGAGCTCGCGCCGGCTGTGGCGTTGACCCGCTGGTGGCTGGTGGCTGGGAGCTGGCGGCTACTTATGCGCCACGTCGAGCTTGTCGACGGTGTCGAACTCGAACTTGATCTCCTTCCAGGTCTCCATCGCGGCCTTGAGCTCGGGGCTGTTGTTGGCCGCGGCGGTGAGGATCTCCTTGCCCTCCTTCTCGAGCTGACGGCCCTGGTTGCGGGCCTCGACGCAGGCCTCGAGCGCGACGCGGTTGGCCGCGGCGCCGGCGGCGTTGCCCCAGGGGTGGCCGAGGGTGCCGCCGCCGAACTGCAGGACGGCATCGTCGCCGAAGATGGTCACCAGGGCCGGCATGTGCCAGACGTGGATCCCGCCGGAGGCGACGGCGAAGGTGCCGGGCATGGCGCCCCAGTCTTGGTCGAAGAAGATGCCGCGCGAGCGGTCTTCCTTGATGTAAGACTCGCGGAGCAGGTCGATCCAGCCGAGCGTTGCCGCGCGGTCGCCTTCGAGCTTGCCGACGACGGTGCCGGTGTGCAGGTGGTCCCCGCCGGAGAGGCGCAACAGCTTGGTCAGGACGCGGAAGTGGATGCCGTGATGCGGGTGGCGGTCGATGACGGCGTGCATCGCCCGGTGGATGTGCAGCAGCACACCGTTGTCGCGGCACCACTGGGCAAGACCGGTATTCGCGCACCAGCCGCCGGTGATGTAGTCGTGCATGATGATCGGCGCGCCGATCTCCTTGGCGTACTCGGCTCGCTTGAACATCTCGTCCGGGGTCGGCGCGGTGACATTCAGATAGTGCCCCTTGCGCTCGCCGGTCTCGCGTTCGGCCTTGTCGATCGCGTCCATGACGAAATCGAAGCGCTGCCGCCAGCGCATGAAGGGCTGGGAGTTGACGTTCTCGTCGTCCTTGGTGAAGTCCAGACCACCGCGCAGGCACTCGTAGACGGCGCGGCCGTAGTTTTTGGCCGACAGCCCGAGCTTGGGCTTGATCGTGCACCCGAGCATTGCGCGGCCGTACTTGTTCATGATGTCGCGCTCGACCTGGATGCCGTGCGGCGGGCCGTTGCAGGTCATCACATAGGCGATCGGGAAGCGCACGTCCTCGAGGCGCAGCGCGCGGACCGCCTTGAAGCCGAAGACATTGCCGACCAGAGAGGTGAAGACGTTGACGACCGAGCCCTCCTCGAAGAGGTCGATCGGATAGGCGATGAAGGCGTAGAAGCGCTCGTCGTCGCCCGGGACGTCCTCGATCGCGTAGGCGCGGCCCTTGTAGTGGTCGAGGTCGGTCAGCAGGTCTGTCCAGACCGTGGTCCAGGTGCCGGTCGAGGACTCGGCGGCGACGGCGGCTGCTGCCTCTTCACGCGGTACGCCGGGCTGGGGGGTGATCTTGAAGACCGCCAGGATGTCGGTGTCCCGTGGCGTGTACTCCGGCATCCAGTAAGTTTCGCGGTACTCCTTGACGCCGGCGCTGTAAGTCTTTGCCATTGGCGAATGTCCTCTCTGATTCCAAAAAGTGTCAGGGTTGAGTCTGGTAACCGGTTCCCCAAAGGAGCCGGGTCAAAGTCTTCAGTGGTGGATCTTTCTACTTCCTATAAGCTTGTGCCCGCGGCCTCGCTCAGCGGCGATCCGAGCCCTGGCTCCGCCTGTGCGGATCAGCCGCGACGAAACCTGGCGGCATTATATGCCCCATGGCTATAATGTTTATTCAGGATTTCTGATCGATTCCATAAATCAATGCTTATGATTGACTTGTGTCGATCTAAGGCGCGGGCACTCGGGGAGCGAGCGGACCGAGGTTGAATCTATCCCTACGCCAGCTGCGCGTGTTCGAGGCGGTCGCTCGGCACCTGAGCTATACGCGCGCGGCCGAACAGCTGCACCTGAGCCAGCCTGCCGTCTCGATGCAGGTCCGCCAACTCGAAGAGGAGATCGGTCTGCCTCTTTTCGAGCGCCTCGGCAAAGGGGTGACCCTGACCGAGGCCGGTCGCGAGGTCTTTGACTACAGCTGCACGATCGGGCGTACCCTGCAAGACCTCGAAGAGGTCGTCGCGGCGATGAAGGGCGTCGATCGCGGCCGCCTCTCGATCGCCGTCGCGAGTACCGTCAATTACTTCGCGCCGCGGGTGCTCGCCCGCTTCCACCAACACTACCCGGGCATCGAGCTGCAGCTCGACATCGCCAATCGCGAGCGGCTGGTGCGGTTGCTCGAGGGCAACAGCGTCGATCTTGTGCTGATGGGCCAGCCGCCCGACGAGGTGGACCTGGAGTCCGAGGTGTTTCTGGACAATCCGCTGGTCATCGTCGCCCCGCCCGATCACCAGCTCGTGGCGGCGCGGCGTATTCCCTTGGCGGCCATCGAGGAAGAGGTCTTCGTGATGCGCGAGCCCGGTTCCGGCACCCGCCAGGCCCTCGAGCGGCACTGCGCGGAGCACGGTGTCCAACTGCGCCAGGGGATGCAGATGACGCGCAACGAGGCCGTGAAGCAGGCCGTGCGTGCCGGACTCGGGCTCAGCGTGGTGTCGCTGCATACGATCGAGCTCGAGATCGAGACCGGACGGCTCGCGATCCTCGATGTCGAAGGCTTTCCCCTGCCACGCCACTGGTTCCTGGTCTACCGGCGTGGCAAGCGGCTGTCCCCGGCCGCACGCGCCTTCCGCGACATGATCCTGGCGGCGTCGCAGTCCTTGGCGAGTCTTGCGCCTTTGCCGGTGCTGCCAGGTGCGACGGCTGAGCGCTGACGTCGCGGCAGGGCTGCCTGGACGCGGGCGCGATTGGGCGAACTGGCTTGCCGTTTCCCGGTCGAAATCCGTGCGTATGACGTCCGACGCCGCCATGAGGATCGCGCGTTGAGCTAGACTAGGACACTCGTATGCCCGCCCCGACCCCGAGTCGCGAGATAGCGAAGCTGCCGTCTCGCCCCGCGACCCGCCGAAGGCTCGCTACCTGAATTGACGTGACGCGACGAATGCCTACAAACCAGCCCGTCTCCGAAATCGCCCCCTTCTCTCAGCGTTTCCCGCTCCTCAGTGCCGTGGAGCTGCCTGCGGACCTACGCCTACTCTCCGAAGATGATCTGCCCGATTTCGCCCAGGAACTGCGCACCTTCTTGATCGACTCGGTCTCGCGCACCGGCGGTCATTTCGCCGCTGGCCTCGGCGTCGTCGAACTCACCGTGGCGCTGCATTACGTCTTCAATACGCCGGAAGACCGCATCGTCTGGGACGTCGGCCACCAGGCCTACCCCCATAAGATTCTGACGGGGCGCCGCCACCGCATGCCGACCCTGCGTCAGAAGGGCGGAATCTCCGGGTTTCCGAAGCGCAGCGAGAGCCCTTACGACACCCTCGGGGTGGGCCATTCGAGCACCTCGATCAGCGCGGCGATGGGCATGGCCTTGGCGGCCGCGCGCAAGGAGGAGCGGCGCCAGGTCGTGGCGGTGATCGGTGACGGGGCCCTCGGGGCCGGCCTCGCGTTCGAGGCGCTGAACCACGCCGGTGCCCTCGACGTCGATCTGATGGTCATCCTCAACGACAATGAGATGTCCATCTCGCCGCCCGTCGGTGCCATCAGCAATCACCTGGCGCGCCTGCTCTCCGGCAAGCTCTACATCAGCATGCGCGAAGGCAGCAAGACGGCGCTGCGCGGCCTGCCGCAGATCCGCGAGCTGGTCGGGCGCTGGGAAGAGCACATGAAGGGCATGGTGATGCCGAGCACCCTGTTCGAGGAGCTCGGCTTCAACTATATCGGTCCGATCGACGGCCACGATGTCGGCGCCCTGATCGGGACGCTCCGCAACATGCGCACCATGCCGGGGCCTCGCCTCCTCCACGTCGTCACCCGGAAGGGCCGGGGTTACGAACCGGCCGAGGGTGAGCCGGTCACCTATCACGGCGTCGCGCCCTTCGACCGCAAGACCGGGCGACCCCACAAGAAGGGCGGCGGTGGTCCGACCTACACGCAGATCTTCGGTGATTGGCTCTGCGAGGCGGGGGGGCAGGACGAGCGGCTCATTGCGATCACGCCGGCGATGTGCGAGGGCTCGGGCATGACCGAGTTTGCCGCCCGCTATTCTGAGCGCTTCTTCGACGTCGGCATCGCCGAGCAGCATGCCGTCACCCTCGCGGCTGGCCTCGCCTGCGAGGGCATGAAGCCGGTCGTCGCTATCTACTCGACCTTTCTGCAGCGCGCCTACGACCAGCTGATTCACGACGTCTGTCTGCAGGGACTCGACGTCACCTTCGCCGTCGATCGCGCTGGCCTCGTCGGGGAGGACGGGCCGACGCACGCCGGCAGCTTCGATCTGAGCTATGCCCGACCCGTGCCCAACCTGGCCATCATGGCGCCGGCCGACGAGAACGAGTGCCGCCGGCTGTTGCAGACCGCCTACGAGCATCCCGGCCCGGCATTGGTCCGGTACCCCCGGGGAGGCGGCCCGGGCGTCGCCGTGGATGCGGCGGCCGGACCCGTGCCGATGGGACAGGCCGAGCTGCGTCGCCAGGGCCAACGAACCGCGTTGCTGGCGTTCGGCAGTGTCGTGTCCGCGGCCGCGGAGGCCGGTGAGCAGCTGGACGCAACGGTCGTCAACATGCGCTTCGTCAAGCCGCTCGACGAGGCCCTGGTCGTCGAATTGGCGCAGACACACGAGCTCCTCGTCACGGTCGAAGAGAATGCCGTCGCCGGTGGCGCCGGCAGCGCCGTCGGCGAGCTGCTCGCGGCGCACGGCATTGCGGTGCGGCTGTTGCACTTGGGCTTGCCGGACCGCTACATCGACCACGCCCGCCAGCCGGAGCAGCGGTTGCTCTGTGGTCTGGATCCGGACGGGATCGCCGCCGCCGTCATGGCGGCCGAGCCCGGCGAGCAGCGCGCGCGCCGCCAGGGGTAGCCCCGTGACCATGACCGAAGGCAGGACAAGCGATCTGCAGATTACGCCGATCCCGGCTTTCAGCGACAATTACATCTGGCTGCTCCGCCAGCCTGGGCAGCGGCAAGCCGCGGTCGTCGATCCCGGCGAGGCGGAGCCCGTGCGGGCGGCCTTGGATCAGGCCGGCATCGCGCTCAGTGCCATCCTGATCACCCACCATCACCCCGACCACACGGGCGGTGTCGCCGAGCTGATCGGGGCGTTTCCCGATGCCGCCGTCATCGCACCGCATGATCGGCGCATCCGCGGCGTGACACAGGCGGTCGCCGAAGCCGATCAGATCACCCTGCCCGGCCTCGGACTGTCATTCGAGGTGCTGGAGATCCCGGGCCACACCGCCACCCACATCGCCTATCTCGGCGACGGCGCTCTATTCTGCGGTGACACCCTGTTCATGGCTGGCTGCGGGCGGGTCTTCGACGGCTCGGCCGAGCAGCTCGGCGCATCGCTACTGCGGATTGCGGCCCTGCCGCCCGAGACCCTCTGCTACTGCGCCCACGAGTACACCCTGGTGAATCTGGGCTTCGCCGCTTGGGTCGAGCCTGACAACGAGCGCCGCCAGGCGCGACTGGCCGAAGCCGAACGCTTGCGGGCCGCCGGTCGGCCGACCGTGCCGGCTCCGCTGGCCCTCGAGCTGGCCACCAATCCTTTCCTGCGCACGCGCGAGCCGGCCGTGGTTGCGGCCGCTGAGGGCTTCGCCGGCCACCGGTTGCGTGACGAGATCGAGGTCTTTGCGGCACTGCGCCGCTGGAAGGACACGGAATACGACTGAGCCCTGGCAAGCGTCAAGCACGCGCCAACTGACGGGCATCGCGACCGGGGTCTTGCCGTCGAACGGCTCAGATTGTGTGGTGCTCTTGATCGATCCCGATCCCGATCCCGAATTGGGTTAGGGCGCCAGAGCGGGCGCGACACCGTCCCCTCGGCGATGCTCGACAGGGCCTCTGGGGGCGAAGGTTGGTGTGCGGCCTATGCGGCTTGTGTCCGAGACCTTCCCAAGGAACGTCGTGGCTGCTGGCTTACGCCGCGGGCGTGTCGTCCCAACGACGCGCGGCCAGGTCATCGCTGTCGCGGGCGGCGACCCAGTGTTCGCCAGCGGGGCCGATTTCCTTCTTCCAAAAGGGCGCCTTCGTCTTCAAATAGTCGATCAGGAACTCGCAGGCTCGGAACGCCGGGTCGCGGTGGCGGCTGGTGACGCCGACGAAGACGATCGGGTCTTGGGGCTCGAGCGTCCCGACGCGGTGAATGACGGTCACGCCGTCGAGCCGCCAGCGGGCGCTGGCGCTCTCGGCAATCTCGGTCAAGGCTCGTTCGGTCATGCCGGGGTAGTGTTCGAGCTGGAGGTGCTCGATGGACCGGTCCTCGCTGATTTGTCGGGTCAAACCGACGAAGGTCACCAGGGCGCCCACCTTGGGTTGCCCGCGGTACAGCGCCTCCTGCTCAGCGGCGATGTCAAAGGGTTCGTGCTGGACGCGTATTTGCAACATGCAGGACCTCTCCACGAGCGGCTAAGGCAGCGCTCGACTGGATCACAAGAGGAGAACTCGAGGGCACTAGAGCGCGATCAATGGGTCTGCGTCAAATCTCACGTCAAGCGCGCATCGGCGTGCCCAGGTCCGAAATCGGCGTCGAGCTTTTCTGAGCCTAGGTCGAAGCCGATCTCGATACCGATTTCCACTACCACCATTCGTCGGCCCGAGGCGCTGCCTCGGCAGGAGTCGTAGCGATGCGGCAAGGTCCCGCGGCCCGGGTGATGTTCGCTGTCTGGCTGCTCCTGGCGGCCGTGACAGCTCGCGCCGAATCTGGCGAGCTGGTCATGACCGTGGCGATCGATGGCCCAATAGGTCCGGCGACTGCCGCCCTCGTCGAGGACGCCCTTGACGAGGCCGAAGCGCGCGACGCCCGCCTGCTGATCCTGCGGATGGATACGCCCGGGGGGCTGGACGCGGCGATGCGTTCGATCGTCAAGGCCATCCTCGCATCTTCTGTGCCCGTGGCCGGCTACGTTGCCCCGAGCGGCGCGCGCGCGGCCAGCGCCGGGACCTATATCCTCTACGCCTGTCATATTGCGGCGATGGCTCCGGGCACCAATCTCGGCGCGGCGACGCCGGTGCAGATCGGCGGCTTTGGCGGCGGGGGAAACGGTGGCGGCCAGGATGCGCCCGCGACCGACGGCGCTGATGACAGCCAGGACGGCGAGCAGGCGAGCGATGAGGAGGAGGCGGCGGGCGCCGCGACCGGCGATGCGATGAGCAAGAAGCTGGTCAATGATGCCGCCGCCTATATCCGCGGACTGGCAAGCCTGCGGGGTCGCAATGCCGAGTGGGCCGAGCAGGCGGTGCGTGAGGGCGCGAGCCTGCCCGCCGAGGAGGCTGCCGAGAAGCGAGTGATCGATCTGCTGGCAGCCGATCTCGATGTCCTCCTCGCGGCGGTCGACGGCAAGACGGTTCAGGTCGCAGGCGGCGAGGTGAACCTGCGTACGGCCGACCTCGCGGTGGTCGAGCACGAGCCGGATTGGAAGTACGAACTGCTCGCGATCATCAGCAACCCGAACGTTGCCTACATTCTCATGCTGATCGGCATCTATGGACTGATCTACGAGTTCTCCAACCCCGGCGCGGTCTTGCCTGGCACCGTTGGCGCGGTCAGCCTTCTGCTCGCGCTCTACGCATTCCAGTTGTTGCCGGTCAACTATGCTGGGATTGCGCTCATCCTGCTCGGGCTCGGCCTGATCTTGGCGGAGGCCTTCGTGCCCAGTTTCGGCGCCCTGGGCATCGGCGGGGTCGCCGCATTCGTCATTGGGTCGCTGATCCTGATCGATACCGATGTCCCGGGCTTTGGCCTGTCAGTGCCGTTGGTCATCGCCGTCGCGCTCGCCTCGGCGCTGCTGCTCTTCCTGATTGCGACCTTGGCGATCCGTTCCTTCCGCAGCCCCGTCGTGAGCGGCTCAGAGCAGCTCGTCGGGGCGCACGGCGAGGCGCTCGAGGGCTTTTGCGGGGAGGGTAGTGTCCATCTGCGCGGTGAGAACTGGACGGCGCGCAGCGAGCGCCCGATCGGCAAAGGGGAGGGCGTCAAGGTGACCGGCCGCAAAGGTCTCGTCCTGCTTGTTGAGCCCGACCATTCCACCAAGGAGTAGCATCGATGTTGTTCGAAATTTCGGCCTTTGTCGTTACCCTGGTCGTCGTCTTCGTCGTTTCGGCGATCAAGATCCTGCGCGAGTACGAGCGCGGGGTCATCTTCACCCTGGGGCGCTTCACCAGTGTCAAGGGCCCTGGGCTGATCATCGTGATTCCACTCATCCAGCAAATGGTGAAGGTCGATCTGCGCGTTGTCGTCATGGATGTCCCGAGCCAGGACGTGATCTCCCGTGACAATGTGTCGGTCAAGGTCAATGCCGTCGTCTATTTCCGCGTCATCGATCCGGAGCGGGCCGTCATCCAGGTCGAGGATTTCCTCGCCGCGACCAGTCAACTCGCCCAGACCACGCTGCGCTCGGTGCTGGGGCAGCACGAACTCGACGAGATGCTCGCCGAGCGAGACAAGCTCAATGACGATGTGCGCAAGATCCTCGACACTCAGACCGATGCCTGGGGCATCAAGGTGGCCAACGTCGAGATCAAGCACGTCGACCTCGATGACAGCATGATTCGGGCGATCGCCCGTCAGGCCGAGGCCGAGCGGTCACGTCGAGCAAAGATCATCCATGCCGAGGGCGAAGAGCAGGCCGCAGAGAAGCTGATGCAGGCCGCGGGCATCCTCGCTAAGCAACCGCAAGCGATTCAGCTGCGCTTCCTCGAAACCCTGACGACGGTGGCCGGCGATAAGTCTTCGACGATCGTCTTTCCGCTGCCGATGGATTTGCTGGAGCCACTGATGGCGCGGCCGCGACAAGGCGGTTCCCAATAGCGGCGACGGAACAGGCGGCGACCGATCCAAGGGCAGGGATTGCGCCCCTGGGTCGGCTCTTGCGCCTCATCATCCGTCCGGACTTTTGCATCCCGATGGGACTCGTGCGAAGATCCCGTTCGAGCCAGTCCAGCCTCGCCGGCCACGATCGACCCGAGTACACCGCCCAGTCAATCCTCCCCCCGCCTTTGACCATTGCGACGCGGACGGTCGTGGCAGTTTTCGCGTGCCACGGCGATGGTGTGCGGGCGATCCCGCGGCTGGGAAGGCGGGATTAGGCAGGGCAGTGTCGGCCTCAGATCGGGACCTGGTATCCGGAGTCGGTATTGGCTCGTCTTTCGTTGCAAGTCTTGCCAACGCAGGTTGGCGCGTTCAGGGGATTGAGGTCGAAATGTCAGATGAATTGGTTACCGGGACCGTCAAATGGTTCAATGACGAGAAAGGTTATGGCTTTATTGCGCGTGACGGTGGCAAGGACGTCTTTGTCCACTACAGCGCGATCAATGGGGCAGGCCGCAAGACCCTGATGGAAGGGCAAAAGGTTACGATGACGGTGACCCAAGGTCCTAAGGGCCTGCAAGCCGAGAACGTCTCCCCGGCCTAAGATGCTGGCCACGCCTTAGATTGCTGGCGCTCTGTGAACCCGGATGCCCGTGCTGGGTCTTGTCCAGCAGGGCGCCAGGGATCTCGCGAGTGCCGTGCGCTGGTGGTGCGAAGCGGCGACCGGTGCGGGCGTGTCGTGATCGCCGGTTGCTCGTGGCGTGCGTCGGCGAGGTGGGTCGTCCTGTCTTAGGGGGCACCCCAGGCCGCTGCTTGCCTGACGCTGGCTCTGATGTCGTGCCTATCCGCGACTGGCACCTCGGCGTTTCCGGTCCCGCCCGAATCCTTGCAGCCCTCGTCTCTCGCTCCGCTTTCGTGTCGCCCTTCCGGCACGATGTTGGCTCCCCGTATTCGAGATCCATAGATGACCGCAACCGACCACAATGTCGATCCTGCCGAGATCCGCAAGTTCGATGATCTCGCCTCTCGATGGTGGGATCCGCACGGCGAGTTCAAGGCCTTGCACGAGATCAACCCGCTGCGCCTCAGTTACATCGAGCGTACCGCCGGGCTCGATGGCAAAGAGGTGCTCGATGTAGGTTGCGGCGGTGGCATCCTGTCCGAGGCGATGGCGAGCCGCGGCGCACGGGTCACCGGCATCGATATGGGCGAGATGCCGCTGCGGGTTGCCGACCTGCATACGCTTGAATCCGGGGTTGAGGTCACCTACCGGCGGGCGCCCGTCGAGGTCTTGGCTGCAGAACGGCCTGCTAGCTTCGATGTCGTCACATGTATGGAGCTGATCGAGCACGTCCCCGACCCGGCCGCGACCGTGGCGGCCTGTGCGCAGCTTGTGCGCCCCGGCGGCTTTGTGTTCTTCTCGACACTGAATCGCAATCCGAAGTCCTACCTGCTGGCGATTGTTGGGGCCGAGTACGTCCTTGGTATGCTGCCCAAGGGGACACACGATTACGCGCGCTTCATCCGCCCGTCCGAGCTTGATGCCTGGGTCCGCGCCGCCGACATGCACATCGTCGACCTGACTGGCATGACCTACAATCCGCTCACCGGCGAGTACAAGCTGGTCGCGCGAGACTTGGACGTCAACTATTTGGCCGCCTGTCAGCTCAATGGTCCGGCTTGAGGACCGTGCGTCACGCTGTTGCACGGCGGACACGAGGGGACGCCCGCGGCGCCTGTGAACAAGGCCCATCCTGCGGTCTCGCGTCGGCGGGGCTGACCCGGGTGCGATGACCCGCGAGTGGCGATTTCCGAATCCGGCGACGCCACCGGGCTCTGCGGCCTACTACGGCATCCGCTTTGCGCCTGCTGAGCTGCGCGACGACCTGGCGCGACTGACGGCCTGGTATCACGAGCTGCACCGTATCCCACAAGAGGTCTCGGATCAGGTCGTCGCCCGCCGCAAGCTGGAGTGGTGGCGCGCTGAGTTGGAGCGGGCCGTTACGGCCATCCCTCAGCACCCCCTCGGTCGCGAGCTCGGCCCCCTCATCGCGCGTCATCGCCTGCCATTGGCACCCTTCATCGGGATTGCCGAGCGGGTTGAGGCTGAGATCCATCGGCAGATTCCGGCGAGCCAAGGTGCCTTGCAAACGGCCGAGGAGGCCGATTGGGGCGGGCTCTTCGAGCTCATGGCGCGCTGCCACGGCCTCACCGGCCTCGACCAGCTGGCGAGAGCGCGGCGCTTGGGCGGCTTCTGCGGCCAGGTCTACCGCCTGCGCGACGCCGGCCTGCGCGCCCGGAAGGGCCTTCCTGTGCTCGGGCAGGAGCAGCTCGCTGCGGCAGGACTCACGCTAGCTGGCCTGGCCGGGCAGTCCCAGCGTGCGCAGCTGCCCGGCCTGTTGGCGAGTCAAGCCGAGGAGACCCGTGCCTACCGCGCGCAGTTCGTCGCGGCCGATCTTCCCGTCAGCCTGCGCATCCGCGGGCGGCTCGCGGAGGCGCTCTTCAGGGAGCTTGGCGCCGTCGACTACGCCGTGGCCGATGTCCGGATCGGCCTGACGCCGCTGAACAAGCTCTGGCAGGCTTGGCGCGAGAGCCGCCGCCGAACTGCCGCACCGAAACCCTGAGGAGACTGTAGAGATGGTCGACCCGATGACCTACGAGCCCGCTGCCGGCCTGCTCAGTGGCCGGACGATCCTTGTCACCGGCGTCGCCGATTCGATCGGGCGTGCCGTGGCGTTGGCCTGTGCCGATCGGGGGGCGACCGTGGTGATGTCCGATCGGGACCAGGCCGTGCTGGAGCCGGTCTACGATCAGATCGAAGCGGCCGGCCAGCCGCAGCCGGCGATCCTACCTCTGGACCTCCATAAGGCGACGACGGCGGACTACCTGGGCGTCGCCGAGACCCTCGGCCTGGAGTTCGGCCGCCTCGACGGCCTCGCGCATTGCGCCGCCTACGCCCCCTACCTCAGCCGCATCGACGACTATGGCCCCGACGACTGGGAAATCGTCCTGCGCGTCAACCTGACTGCGCCCTTTCTGCTGACCCAGGCCTGTTTGCCACTCTTGCGCGCCGCTGAGGATGCGGCCGTTGTCTTCACCTCCGATCGCGTCGGTAGGCAAGCAAAGGCCTACTGGGGCGCTTATGCGGCGGCCAAGTTCGGCTTGGAGGGATTGATGCAGACACTCGCCGAGGAGACCCGTGACACCAGCCCGATCCGCGTCAGCAGCCTCGACCCCGGGGTCGTCCTGACCGGCCTGCGTGCGCGGCTCTATCCTGGCGAGGACCACAAGGCACTGCCGGGCGCGGAAACGATCGCCAACCGTTACCTCTACCTCCTGGGGCCGGACAGTCGCGGCTTGACGGGCCAGGCGCTCTAACGAGGGCTCATCGGCTGGTCATCCTGACCGGAGGATCATGCGCATCTCGCTGTGCCGGGGGAAACGCTGGATCGATCGGCGTTGCGCCGGGTCGGCCTCAGAGCTTCTGGTGGCGGTGTGACGCGAACGACAGGCGATCGAGCATTCCCATCAGCACGGCCGAGACGACGAAGGTCAGGTGCATGACGACGTACCACAGGAGCTTGTCGTTCGGGACCTCTGATAGATCCATGAAGACCTTTAACAGGTGAATCGAGGAGATGGCGACGATCGAGGCGGCCACCTTGAGCTTGAGGGTGCCGGCGTCGAGTTTGCCGAGCCAGCTGATCTCCCGTTCCTTGCCCTCAACGTCGATCTGCGACACGAAGTTCTCATAGCCGGAGAACATCACCATGATGACCAGTCCTGCGACCAGGACCAGATCGATCATCGAGAGGATCGTCAGGACCATATCCGTCTCCTTCATGGCCCAGATATGGCTTAGGACGTGATAGGCCTCCTGAAAGAATTTGATTCCCAGGGCCAGCAATGCGAGGCTCAGGCCCAAGTAAATCGGGGCCAGTAGCCACCGGCTTGCGAACAGCAACCTCTCGATCCAGGTCTCCATCTTGCAGCACCTCCAGTTGATCGGCGGGCCGGTATTTAACCACGTTGGAGGCGATCACGAGCCAACCGGGCGCTGCATTCTGGATCGGACTGGTCGCGGCGGCATGCTACTCGGGGTCGGCAGAGCGCGATCAGGCGGCCATGCTCGATGGTTCCTCTGCCACGATCTGGAACGGCGGCGATGGGGTACCTAGCCGCTCCCAGTCATCGAGGAACGCCTGCGGTGGGCTTAGCACCCAGCCCCGGAAGGAGTCGGTTAATGTCGCTGGCTCCCAGCGGGGCGGCTGATCCTTGGCGACCTCTACCAAGATCAACGTATCGTGTCCTAGAAACTGGTCTGGCTCCACTAGCCGGGCGTCATGCGCCCATCCCGCAAGGCGGTGCCTCAGATCCTTTTCCACGATTCTCGTTGACGAGACGGAGAGGGCCAGCCCGAGCAGGAGTAGCCGTTTGTAGGCGAGCTCGAAGCGATGGTCTTCCCGGCATCGCCGCTTTGCCCCGCCCTGCTGGATCCGCAGACCTGTGCGTACGACGAGGTAGACGAAGAGATCGTGCAGCTCCTGCCAGGTGCCGCTCGGCACAGGTCGTGCCGTCGCGGCGGCGTAGGCGATTTGGCGACCGAGGAAGGCCATCAGGTTGGTTTGCGCCCAACGGCGCTTTGTGTCCCACGCTTGCTGACGCAAATACCTGGGGCGATCGAGATCGCGCATCAGGCACTTGAGATTGATGGCCATCAACTTCAGAAGGCGTTGCTCGAGGGTCAGGCCGGCTCCGGCCTGCGGCCCGTTCGGTGTCGGCTTCGGTAGCTGCGGCCTGACCCGCCGCACGAGCAGCTGAAGCGGATAGAGCAATTCGAAACGCTGTGCGGGCGACAGCGCCAGCCCGTCGATCCGCTCCAGCTCGACCAAGAGGCCGAGCAGTAGCCTGCGGCCAGGTTTTCGCGGGAGCCGCAAGATGTGCTGCGCCGCCTCGTGATAGCGGGCCTCGGCGGCCAACTCTTTTTCTTGTGGCGATGGTTGTTTGTTACCGTCATCGATCAGGGCAAAACGTGCCATAACGCACCCCAGCGTGTATCAAGCCGCCGTCGGCATGGCGTGCTGCGGCGAGGTCCAGATGTGGATTTTGTGACCTAGGTCACACTTGCCTTGCAGTAGATCCGATTGGGCGGGCATGTTCTAGCGCTTAGATCGCGGCGTCTGACCAGGTGCTCAATGAAGAGATGAACGGCAACGGGGGAAGGGCATTGACTCTGCGCAAGTTGGTCGCCGCCGGCGGCACCGCGTTGTGGCTGCTGGCGCTACCGGTTGGGCTCGTGGCGTGCGCGCCTGCGGACACGCAGGTGGGCATCGCCTCCTATTACCACCGCAGCTTCCACGGCCGGAAGACCGCTAGCGGCGAGCCTTACGACAAGAGGCGCTATACGGCGGCTCACAAGCGACTCGCCTTCGGAACCAAGGTTCGGGTGACCAGCCTCGCAACCGGCCGGAGCGTTCTGGTACGCATCAACGACCGGGGTCCGCACGTGAAGGGACGGATCATTGACTTGTCGCGGCGCGCGGCGGGCGAGCTCGGCATGCTAGAGACCGGGGTGCTGCGGGTGCGGCTCGAAGTGGTCGACCGTGCCGATACGGGTGGCTCCTGACTTGCCCGACTGGAGGGCCCGGGACGGCGGCTTGCTGGCACCGCAGCGGCGCCCGATTCAGCCCCATCGGGGGACCGTGATAGGCTTGCGCCAGGCATGACCCCCCTGACCGCCCGAGGTGCCTTGACCACTCCGCCCGATCCCACCGCTGAGCCATCGGTCCCGTCGCTGCATATCGAGCGCCACGGGCCCGACCGGCTCGTGGTCCAACTGATGGGTACCTGGCGGCTGCAACAATACTCGCTGCGCGCCGCGCAACAGGTGTCGGCCGCTTTGCGCGACGAGTCAGGTATCCGAACGGTCGCCTTCGATGCCGGCGAGCTCGCCGCTTGGGACACGGCCCTGCCCGCCTTCTTGTGGTCTGTCCAACGTTCGGCGACGCGCCTGGGCATTGCCCTTGAGGCCGACGGTCTGCCCGAGGGGGCGCGCCGTCTCTTGAGCCTGGCGAGCGCCGTGCCGCCGCCCGAAAAGGCCCAGCCCGAGCAGCGCCGGGCGGGGCGCCTCGCCGGTCTCGGCACGGCCGCGCAGGAGGGCTGGAGCAGGTTCATCGGGCTGCTTCGCTTCCTCGGCGAGATCGTCCTCGCCTGCGGCGCCTTGGTGGCCGGGCGGGCGCGCTACCGCGCGACGGATTTCGCCTTGGTCCTGCAAGAGGTCGGCCCCAAGGCCTTGCCGATCGTGACCCTGATCAGCCTCCTCGTGGGGGTCATCCTGGCCTTCGTCGGGGCGGTCCAGCTCGCGCGCTTCGGGGCCCAGATCTTCATTGCCGACCTGGTCGGGCTCGCGATGGCGCGTGAGATGGGTCCGATGATGGCGGCGATCATCATGACCGGCCGCACCGGTGCGGCCTTCGCCGCGCAGCTCGGAACCATGCAGGTCAACCAGGAGATCGACGCGCTGAAGACGCTCGGCATCTCGCCCGTCGAGTTTCTCGTCCTGCCGCGGGTGCTCGCGCTCGTCCTGATGATGCCGCTTCTGACGCTGTACGCCGACATGGTCGGCATCGTCGGCGGGATGCTGGTCTCGGTCAGTCTATTCGAGATCACGCTGATGCAATATTGGAACGAGACCTGGGCGGCACTGACCCTGTCGCAGTTCGTCATCGGCTTGGTCAAGAGCCTGGTTTTCGGGGCCTTGATTGCGATCGCTGGGTGCTTCCAGGGGATCAGGGCCGGCGGCAGCGCTTCGGCCGTCGGCGCCGCCGCGACCTCGGCGGTCGTTGCCGCCATCGTCGCCATCGTCGTCGCCGATGGCCTCTTTGCGGTGATGCTCGATGCCCTCGGGCTCTAAGCCTGCCGCCCAGCAGGCGGGTTGCTGGCCAGGTGTCGTCCAGGGCGAGGCGGAGGTCGAGCTCGCCGTGCGCGCCTTGACGATGGCCTACGGCGACTTCGTCGTCATGCGCGACCTGGACTTCGCCATCCGGCGCGGCGATGTGTTCATCATCATGGGCGGTAGTGGCTGCGGTAAGAGCACGCTGATGCGCCACCTGATCGGTCTCAAGCAGCCGGCGGCCGGCCGGGTCCTGATCGGGGGGCAAAGCCTCTGGGAAACAGAAGGGACAGAGCGCGAGGGGCTCTTGCGCCGCCTCGGTGTGATGTATCAGGGCGGGGCCCTGTGGAGCGGTCTCACGCTGGCCGAGAACATTGGCCTGCCACTGGAGCAGTTTACCGCGCTCGCTCCTGCCGCGATCCGTGATATCGCTTGCTACAAGCTCGCGTTGGTCGGGCTCGCCGGCTTCGAGGATTACTACCCGGCCGAAATCAGCGGCGGCATGCAGAAGCGCGCCGGTGTGGCGCGCGCCATGGCGCTCGATCCGCAAATCCTGTTTTTCGACGAGCCCTCGGCCGGCCTCGACCCGCTCAGCGCACGCCGCCTCGACGACCTGATCCTAGAACTGCGCGCGAGCCTCGGTACGACCATGGTGGTCATCACCCACGAGCTCGCAAGCCTGTTGCGCATCGGCACCAACGCCATCTTCCTGGACGTCGAGACGCGCACCCAAATCGCGCAAGGCGCGCCGCAGGCCCTGGTCGATCACTGCGCCCATCCACGCGTCCGTGCCTTCCTGACCCGGGGTGCCGCAGAGGAGAAGCGCTGAGTTCGCTTGCGCAGCGCGCCGCGTGTCGGTCACTTGTCTCGTCCTGATGGGTCGGGGCCCAGGTCGGTATCCGGAGCCGCGGCCATCGCTCGCCGGAGTAGGTCTGGATCGCTCACCGGAAAACGCAACGAAAAGGCGCCGCCGGGTCCCACCTGCAGGGTCCGCCCGTAGAGGTCGAGACGGCTGCCCGGCGGCGCGCGGCCATGAACGACCAGCTCGGCCCGAACCTCGATGCCGGCCGCGCTCGCGGGTCTCGCCGTATAGCCCGCGGCAGCCGGGCCCTGAGCAAAACCGGGGCGTTGCGTCTCGGCGCCGGCCGCGACGGATGTCGGAATGGCTGCATCCGCCCTAGGTGGCTCGCTCTGGTCGGGAAGCGCTGCCGGTGTCCTCGGGATGCCCCCCTCGGTGTCCTCGGACAGGAGGCCCCAGACCCCGGGTACTGCCGCTTGGGCGGCCGCGTTTTGACCGGGTACGCCCTGTGCCGCCGACGCGCCGAGCGCGGGCCTCCTCGCTCGGCCTCGAGGTGCCTGCGCAAGATTGCCCGCAGCGCCCGAGCGACCAGCTTCCTGAGCCGGCGGGTCCACCGCCAGGCCGGTGAGGCGGCGCCGCTGTGAGCGATCGAGCACCAACCAGCCCCCGTCTTCACTGGCGAGCCCCAGCTCCGCCTCGTAGTCACCGCCGAGCGCGAGCGGCAGCTCGGTAACCCCGCAGCGAGCCGCGCCGGCGCTGCCGAGGTCCTGGGCGGCAATCTCTTGGACGGAGCCGTTACGGCGAATCAGCCGCAGGCGCAGCATCGGGCGCGTTGCGCCGACACTGGCCGGGAACTCGGCGTCGAGGCTCGCCCAGTCCTCGGCGCGGACGGCCCAGCGAACGCGCAAGACGGCCACGGCCGGTTGCTCGAGCAGCAATCGCGGCGACTGCTTTCCCCCTGCTGGCGGCCGATCGCTGCTCACTCGCCTCAGTGTTGCTCGCGCCCCTCTAGGACGACCAGGCTGTACGGCCCAGCCCGATAGCGGTCTGCGGCCACCAGCCGTTGCTCCAGCGGCGGGGTAATGTCTTCCGGCGGATCGAGGCCGGTGTCGACGGCCCGGTGCCAAGCCCAGTCCGTCAGCGCCGGTAGGGCAAAGCGATGGGGCAGGTCGTCCATATTGAGTATGACATGCAAGGGTGCCTCCTCGTCGCTCCGTCCTGCCAAGGTAAAGGCCAAGCCACGCGCGTCGTCGTCGCCCCAGGGGGGCGCATCGAGCTCGACGCCGTGCCAGCGGACATCGGGCAGCTCGAGGTCCGCGTGCTGCCGCCCGGAGAAGAAATAGCGGCGCTTCAGGCTCGGGTGACGCCGCCGCAACGCAATCATCTCACGCGTGAAGCGTAGCAGATCCTGATGTCGTTCCATCAGGGTCCAGTCGAGCCAGCCGGTCGGGTTGTCCTGGCACCAGGCATTGTTGTTGCCACCCTGGCTACGCATCACCTCGTCGCCTGCGAGCAGCATCGGGACGCCCTGACTCAACAGCAGGATGCCGAGGAGGTTGCGCACTTGACGCCGCCGCAGGGCGAGGATCAGCGGGTCATCCGTCGGGCCTTCGACACCACAGTTCCAGCTCAGGTTGTCGTCGCCGCCATCGCGGCCGTCCTCCTGGTTCGCCTCGTTGTGCTTGGTCTCGTAGGTGACGAGGTCAGCGAGCGTGAAGCCGTCGTGGCAGGTGACGAAGTTGACGCTGTTGATCGGCAGCCGCAGGTTGGCCTCGTAGAGGTCGCTGCTACCGGCAATACGGGTCGCGACCTCGTTGACCAGCCCCGCATCGCCGCGTACGAAACGACGGACGCTGTCGCGGTAACGCCCGTTCCATTCCATCCAACGGTAACCGGGGAAGCTGCCGACCTGATAGAGCCCGGCGGCATCCCAGGCCTCGGCGATGATCTTGCACGGTGCCAGCGTCTCGGACAGCTCTATCCCCCAGATGACCGGCGGATGCGCCATCGGCTGGCCGTGGGCATCGCGCGCCATGGCGCTGGCCAGATCAAACCGGAAGCCATCGACATGCATCTCCACGACCCAATACTCGAGCGCGTCGATGATGAACCGGGTGACGAACGGGTGATTGGCGTTGACTGTGTTGCCGCAGCCGGTGAAGTCCAGGTAGATCGATTTGTCGATCTGATCGAGGCAATAGAAGGTCTCGTTACCGAGGCCCTTGAAATTAATGACTGGGCCGGCGGCATTGCCTTCCGCCGTGTGGTTGAAGACGACATCGAGGATGACACCGATGCCCGCCTGGTGCAGGGCCTTGATCATGTCGCGAAATTCGCGGCGGTGCGTGCCGAGCTCGGGCGTCTTGCAATAGCCCGGGTGCGGGGAGAAGAAGCTGTAGGTGCTATACCCCCAGAAGTTACTCAGGCCGGCCGCTGCGACGTCCCTCGGGACATCCTGGGGATCGAACGCCATCACCGGCATCAGTTCGACATGGCTGATGCCCAGACTTTTCAGATAAGGGATCTTCTCGATGAGCCCGGCGAAGGTGCCTGGATGTCGGACGCCGGACGAGGGGTCACGGGTAAAACCGCCGACGTGCACCTCGTAGATGATCGTCTCCTCGGTCGGGATGCGGATGAGTTGATCCCCTTCCCAATCGTACTCGTCGTCGAGGACGACGCCCCGCGCCGAGTCGTGCGGTCGCGGCCCATCGCGCATCCGTCGCCGTCGATCCCAATGCAGCGTATTGACGGCTCGTGCCCAGGGGTCAACCAGCTCGATACGGGAATCGAAACGCCAGCCCTGGCCATGCGGATCGAAGGGTCCGTCCATGCGCCAGGTGTAGTGGGTCCCCAGCGGCAGATCGACGACCAGAACGTGCCAGGTGAAAAAGGTGTGATTGACTTGGGGGTCAAGGCGAATGACCTGGAACGGCTCCTGGCAGGCTGCCGTCTCGTAGAGCAGCAGCTCGGCGCCGGTTGCGTGTCGGCCATAGACCGAGAAGTTGACGCCCAGCTCGTCGACGGTCGCGCCGGGCGGGTAGCGACGTCCCGCGCGTGTCTCGTAGGGACCACTCATGCGTTGCGCCAATCCCGTGGGTTCTGCATCGATGCCTGCCGTTGTCGGTTTGATTGTCGTTGGAGTTTGACCGATCCGACCAGCCAGGGCGAGCCTCCTGTGGCATTCGGCCCTCAGTAACGGCCTTGGCGGTCGACCCAGCGCCAGGCGAGCAGCCACCCGACTGCGGCAGTGGCGGCGCTGACGGCGAAGGTCGCCGTTGGGCCCGCGGTCTCCCACAGCTGACCGCTAATGAGGGCCCCAAGCGCCCCGCCGACGCCGAAGCTGAGGCTATTGTACAGGGCTTGCCCGCGGCCCTGGGTCCGCCCGGGGAAGTAATGATAAGCGAGATGGATGGCGGCGGCATGAAAGGCCCCGAAGGTTGCGGCATGCAGCGCCTGCGCAAGGATCTGGACCAGGATCTGGTCGACGAAGCCGCCGATCAGCAGCCAGCGCAGCACGGCCAGTGCGAAGCTGACGAGCAACACGGGGCGTGCGCCGTAGGATTCGAGTAGCCGGTGCATGGCGAGAAAGACCACGACCTCGACGACGACCGCCCAGGCCCAGAGCGCACCGACGCCGAAGCTCCCATAGCCGGCCTCGTTGAGATAGATCGAGTAGAAGGCGTAGTAGGCCCCATGGCTCAGCTGCATCATTAGGCCGCTGGCCAGGAAGGCTTGGATCTCCGGGTGGCGGATCAGCCAAAGGATTGACGGAGACGCCTGTGTGCTCCGTCGTTGTGGGCCCTCGGGGATGAGTAGCGAGCTGAGCCAGATGCCGCTGTAGAGCGTGAGCACGACCAGGGGCACGACACCCGTGTCCAGGCGCTGCAGGGCGAAGCCAAGGAGGCTGACCGACAGGATGAAGCCGATCGAGCCCCAGAGACGGATGCTGGCATAGCGGCTGACCCGTTCGCCGAGATGGCTGAAGGTCACGGCCTCCATCTGCGGTAGGGATGCGTTCCAGAAAAAACTGAACAGCACCATGACCAGGGCCATCTCGAGAAAGCCGTCGGTGGTGAAGATGGCGAGAAAGCTCAGGGCCGAGAGGGCCGAAGCCAGCCGAACGATCGGCATCCGCGTGCCCAAGTGGTCGGCGAGCCAACCCCACAGGTTGGGCGCGACGATCTTGGTGCCCATCAAGACGGCCACCAGTTGCCCGATGGCTTGGGCCGAGAAGCCGCGGTCCTGCAGATAGAGCCCCCAATAAGGAACCAGGGCGCCGAGCGACCCGAAGTAGAAGAAATAGAAGCTTGCGAGCCGCCAGTAGGGCATCGGTAGGCAGGCCCGGCGGGCGAGAATGCGTCGCCCGGGCCGCGCTAGGCCGGGGCCCGGGGCGGGACGGGTGGCGTGCGTGGCTGCACGTCCGCGTTCTGGGCGCGATGGCGCAGCAGATGGTCCACGAGTACCAGGGCCAGCATGGCCTCGGCAATCGGAGTCGCGCGAATGCCGACACAGGGGTCGTGGCGACCCTTGGTCACGATCTCGGTGGCCGCGCCTTGGACATCGACGGTTCGGCCGGGCAGGCGGAGACTCGAGGTCGGCTTCAGGGCCAGGCGCGCGACCAGGTCCTGGCCCGTCGAGATCCCACCGAGGACGCCGCCGGCATTGTTGCTCAGAAACCCGGCCGGGGTGAACTCGTCGCGGTGCTCGCTGCCGCGTTGGGCGACAGCGGCGAAGCCGGCGCCAATGGCGACACCCTTGACCGCATTGATACCCATCAGCGCGTGGGCGATGTCCGCATCGAGGCGGTCGAAGACGGGCTCGCCGAGGCCGGCCGGGACCCCGGTGGCGACGACGGTCACCTCGGCCCCGATCGAGTCGCCCTCCTTGCGCAGGGCGTCCATGAAGGCCTCGAGCTCGGGAACCAGGCCAGGGTCGGGACAGAAAAAGGGATTCTGCTCGACGGTCTCCCAGTCGAGCGCGCTCGGGCGTAGCGGCCCGAGCTGGGAGAGGTAGCCGCGCACCTGCACGCCGAGCTGCGTCCGCAGGTACTTCTTGGCAATCGCCCCGGCCGCGACCCGGATCGCCGTCTCGCGTGCCGAGGAGCGCCCACCGCCGCGGTAGTCACGCCGGCCATACTTCATCGTGTAGCTGTAATCGGCGTGGCCGGGGCGGAATTTGGTGGCGATGTCCGAATAGTCCTTCGACCGCTGGTCCTCGTTCTCGATGAGCAGCCCGATCGGCGTGCCGGTCGTCAGACCCTCGAAAACGCCAGAGAGGATGCGCACGCGGTCGGACTCGCGCCGCTGGGTGGTGTGCCGGGAGGTGCCTGGCCGGCGGCGGTCGAGCTCCGGTTGCAGGTCGGCCTCGCTCAATGGCAGACCCGGTGGGCAGCCATCGACGACGCCGCCGATCGCCGGCCCGTGGCTCTCGCCGAAGCTGGTGACGACGAAGAGCCTGCCGATGCTGTTTCCGGACATGGCGGCGCGAGACGCTGAGCGGTCCGGTCAGTAGCTCGGCGGCCGGACGGTCTCGTCCGAGTCCAGCCAGGCGTTGGCCTTCGCGAGGACCTCACGCGTCAGCGTGCTCGTTGCCTGGTGCAGGCGCACGCCATTGATGACGTAGTCGTACCGGGCGCTCAGGTACTCGAACTCGGCCTCGAAGAGCCGCTGCTGGGCGTTGAGCACGTCGACCTGGGTGCGGGTCCCGACCTCGAGACCGGCCTGTGTCGACTCGAGCGCGCTGCGGGCCGAGACGATGGCCGCCTGACGCGCCTGGACGTCGCTGATGTTCGAGAGGATGCCGCGGAAAGAGTCTTTGACCTGGTTGAGCACGGCCCGCCGTTGCTGATCCAGGCGCTCTTGGGCGGCGCCGAACTCGTAACCGGCTTCGCGCGTCCGCGAGGTGACCGCCCCGCCCTGGAAGATAGGCACATTGACTTGCAGGCCGACGAACGCGACATCGGAGTCGGATCCGAGCTCGGCCTCTGAGCGGCTGAGGCTGTAGCCGGCCTCGAGGTCGAGTGTCGGCAGATGGCCGCTGCGCTCGATGGCGATCTGCTGCTTGGCGGCCTCGGCCGCCTGACGGGCGGCGATGATGCCGAAGTTGGTCTGCAGCGCCGTCTTGACCCATTCATCGATGTCGTTCGGCTCGGGCGGCGTCAGTGGCAGCTGCTCGCCAAGCCGCGCGAGCGGCACGCGGATCGGCCCCACGATTCGGCGCAGCGCCTCCCAGGCATTGTCCAGGTTGTTCTCTGCGAGAATGAGATTGGCGCGGGAGCGATCGTAAGCGGCCTGGCTCTCGTTGACGTCGGTGATCGCCACGAGACCCACCTCGAAGCGTTGTTTGGACTGCTCGAGCTGTCGTTCGTTGGCGCGTGTCAGGGCCTCTTGCACGCGCACCGCATCGGAGGCCCGCAAGACCTCGAAATAGGCCTCGGTGGTGCGCACGATAAGCTCGATCTGGGCGTCCTGGTACTGTGCCTCCGCCTGCGCGATCGTCGCGTCGCTTTGCTCCAGGCGCACCCAGTTGGCATGGTCGTAGACCGATTGTCTGAGTACCGCTGCGAGCTCCTGTTCCTCGTAGGTATCGTTACGTGCGAACGAGCCCAGCACGCTTTGCCGGCCCTCGGTCTTCACGTTGGTATAGTCGATCGAGCCTTGCAGGCTCAGGTTGGGCAGAAGCAAGGCCTGGGCCTGCGGCTTGATCTCTCGTGTCGCGAGCAGATTCTGTTCGGCCTCACGGAGGCTGGGGTCGCTCTCGACGGCAATGTCGTAGATGTCGAGCAGGTCCTCGCCGAGTCCGGGGAGGGGAAAGCCGAGGCAGAGCGCGACGAGAGTGGCCAGGGTTCCTCGCAACATCCGGGGAGTTCCTTCACAGGCGTGGTCAAAGCACAATAAGCTAACACAAACCGGTGCGGGCTGAGATGACAGTCAACAATGGCCGGCGCGGGCGCCTAGCCGGTGAGCGCGCCTTGCATAGAGCGCGCTTTGCGTAAGGAGGGTCGACAGGCCAATGGGTAAGCTGGTCACCAGCGATTTCCGGCCCGCCTGGTGGCTTCCTGGCCCCCACTTGCAGACGCTTTGGCCCAGCCTCGCTCGCCCCGCGCCCAGGCTCGATCTGCCGCGGCGGCGCATCGAGCTCCCCGACGGTGACTTCATCGATTTGGCCGTCGCCGCCAACCGGGGCCCGCGTGTCCTGATCGTGCACGGCCTGGAAGGGGGGCTTCGCTCCCACTATGCCGGCCCGCTCGTCGTGCGGCTGATCGAGAACGGCTTCCGTCCGGTCTTCATGCACCTGCGCGGCAACGGTGAGCAGCCGAACCGTCTGGCACGTGGGACGCACGCGGGCCTGAGCGAGGATCTGGGCGTGGTGCTCGCCCAGCTCGCTGCGGATTCGGAGGGGCCGGTGCTCGCCTGCATCGCTTACTCGCTCGGTGGCAACATCCTCCTCAAGCACCTCGGGGAAACGGCGCGGCCGCTGCTGCAGACGGCCGTCGCCGTCTCCGTCCCCTTCGTGCTGCGTGATGCGATGCTCAGGCTGGACCGAGGGTTTTCGCGCGTCTATCACCGCTACCTGCTCGACAAGATCAAGGCCAGTTATCGCCGCAAGTCCGCGGTGCTGGCGATCCCGCTCGATGAGCCACCGGATCTCGCCAAGATCGGCGATATCGACGCCTTCGACGACCGTGTCACCGCCCCGCTGTGCGGCTTTGCCGGGTCTTACGATTACTACAAACGCTGCAGCAGCCGCCAGTTCCTGCCGCGCATCAGCCTGCCGACGCTGATCGTGCACGCCCTCGACGATCCCTTCATGTACCGGCTCACCGTGCCCTACGAACACGAGCTCGGCCCCGGTGTGACCCTCGAGCTCGCGCGTCGCGGCGGTCACGTGGGCTTCATTGCCGGATCCGTCCCGGGGCGCCCGATCTACTGGCTCGAGGAGCGCATCCTTCGACATCTCCGTGGCTTCACGAGCCGGTCTTCCGGGCCG
>JGI12048J13642_10160518_pt1 | contig 34644 bp, 28 predicted proteins | sample ElkSlonscriptome_16_FD_13642 | JGI IMG/M metagenome (IMG submission 13642)
TAAAACCGTTTAACTAAAATGCATCACTTTTTGATCTCAAGATATTTTGTAAACCTGCATTCTTTAAAACTATCCAGAAAGATTTTAGTCCGTTGCATTAAAATCTGCTCCTTAAAATTCTATTCAAGTCCGGCAGAGAGATCATAACAACCGAACTCTTTGAAAACGAGAAGAAACTCAACTTTTTTCCGAAGATTGACATTGATCGATACACGGGATTGGCCATATTGGCCACTACGTTAATTGCGATCATTATAGCTAATAGTTCTTGCTCTGAGGATTTTCATCATTTATTGAAAAGGAAGCTCATTCTGAGTTTTCCGGATGGTCCTCTAATCAGGATTAAGTATTGAGGAATGGATTAACGATGGGCTGATGGTCGTCTTTTTCTTCATGGCTGGCTTGGAATTAAAAGGGAGATTTCCGTTGGAGAATTGTCATCTCCCCAAAAAGCTGCTCCACCGCTCTTTGCCGCTTTGGGAGGGATTGCCTTACCAGCCATTATGTAATAGCATTTAATTGGATTCAACCCTATACCGACGTATGGGGAATACCGATTGCTACCGGCATAGCCTACTCTTTGGGCATCTAGGGATTGCTCGATAAACGAGTCAATCCTGAGATCAGAATATTCCTAATTGCACTGGCCATATTGGCTAGAAGTTTCACCGACGTGAAGCTCCATTCGTTTCTTTCAGGTAGGTACTTTTCCGGTTCCTGAGAATTCTCATTTTTTTGGCCGTCAATCGTTCCTTCGCCCTTCTATGTTTTCACAGCTTTCAAATCTCGCTATGCCATAAGTTTGCCGCACGCAGCTTACTCTTCATACAGCGAAGGAAAACCTCCCGAAAGCGGGTTGAGAGTTAATCATAAAAATGTTTCTCGTTGCTTACCTTTGGAGCTTAAAAAAAAAAGAAATGAAATTTTTTATCGACACGGCAAACCTGGATCAAATTAAGGAAGCGCAGGATTTGGGAGTACTGGATGGGGTAACAACCAATCCATCTTTAATGGCCAAAGAAGGAATTACCGGTGAATCGAATATTATTGATCACTACTTGAAAATATGCGATATCGCAAGTGGTGCGGTGAGTGCAGAAGTGATTGCTACAGATTATGACAATATGGTGAAGGAGGGAGAGCATTTGGCGAAGCTTCATAAGAACATCGTTGTTAAAATCCCAATGATAAAAGATGGAGTGAAGGCATTGAAGCACTTCTCAGACAAAGGCATCAAAACCAACTGCACGTTGGTTTTCTCAGCGGGTCAGGCACTATTGGCTGCTAAAGCGGGAGCCACGTATGTTTCTCCATTTATCGGACGTCTGGATGATGTGTCTACCAATGGTTTGGATTTGATCGAACAAATCAGACTGATTTATGATAATTACGCATACGACACACAAATACTCGCTGCATCAGTAAGACATACTATGCATTTAATCCAATGCGCAGAAATAGGTGCAGATGTAATGACCGGCCCACTCAGTGTCATCACGGGATTGCTCAAACACCCCTTAACTGATATCGGATTGGAAAAGTTTTTGGCTGATCATAAAAAAGCAGCCACGGTATAATATCCGAGCTCTATCGAATAAGAAATCCGCACAAGTCGTGCGGATTTTTTGTTTAGAATAGTAGTTTTATAATTAAAGACCCAAAGTATGATTCTTAATATTCATCCTGATAATCCGAATCCAAAGCGGATTCAAGAAGTCGCTGAAATCTTAAGCGGTGGAGGACTTGTAATTTACCCTACGGATACCGTATACAGCATTGGGTGCGATTTGATGAATCAAAAAGCGATAGCCCGCGTAGCCAATATCAAAGGAGTCAAACCGGATAAAGCCAATTTTTCAATAATCTGCTACGATCTAAGTCATATCAGCGAGTACGCTCGTGTGAATACTCCAGAGTATAAAATGCTTAAAAAATCACTTCCCGGACCCTTTACTTTCATCTTGAATGCTACGGGAAATGTGCCCAAGATTTTCAAAAGCAAAAAGAAAACTATCGGTATCCGTATTCCCGATAACAATATCGCTCGGGAGATCGTCAATGAGTTTGGAAATCCTATAATCGCTACCTCCGTGCGCGATGAGGACGAAATTTTAGAATATACCACCGACCCGGAATTGATTCACGAGAAGTACGGGAAGCTAGTAGATGTTGTAATAAACGGGGGACACGGAAACAACGAGGCCTCTACGATAATAGACCTCACTCAGGGCGAAGCAGAAATCGTACGGCAAGGATTAGGGGAGTTTTAATACCATCAGGAACCTCTTAAAGGCACAGGCTTCACTTCATAAATTTTACTCCAGTATTTTCCCGTTATCAATAGATTTCCCGTCATTGGGTGAATGGCTATACCATTCAACACGTCCATTTCTGAAGTAGCTTCTGCCTTATCTACAATGCCCATAGCGGTGTATCGATTTAAGACTTGACCTGTTGCCGCATCTAATTCCACAATGTATGGCTCGGTGTAAATATTGGCAAAGATTCTTCCGTCGGTATACTCCAATTCGTTCAGGCGCGTCACATTTCCATTCTCGTCGAATACATTTAGTCTCTTTGTTATCTCCTTACTTATCGGGTCGATAAAATGGAGTACCGAGCTTCCGTCAGACAGAATCAAACTCGTATCATTATGAGTCAGGCCCCAGCCCTCCGAGGTTTCAGTGTAATACGAAAACTCATCCAGCTGACTGAAGGTCTCCAAGTCATAGACAAATGCTCGACCCGATTTATAAGATACCTGATAGAGTCTATCTCCGAGAATAGTGATTCCCTCTCCGAAAATATCTTCGCTCAAATTCTGTTCTTGAATTACTTCGCCCGAATTCAAATCAAGCTTTCGAAGTTTTGACTCTCCGTAATTTCCCGTGCCTTCGTAAATATAGCCGTCATACGCCAAGAAGCCCTGAGTATAAGCGCTAACATCATGTGGGTATTTTGCTACCACTTCAAACTTCCAGTCTTCAACCGTATTTTCGGGTTTTATCACAACTTTTTTGTAGCGGATGGCAGATTTTCCATCAGCATAAACAGCCTTGAACTTTAACCGAATGTCGCCTCCTCCTACTTGAGTAGTAGCAACTTTAAAGGTATTTCCTGATACTTTTGCAAAGGGCTCACCATCATCTTTTCCGCTAATTTCTATTTCTTCGATCGCTTGATCGGGCGAGTCCGACTTGACTTCAAAATGCAGTGAATCTCCGTAGGTAAGACCCTGAGCATTCAACACCCTGATGCGGAATGAGGGTCCCGCCTCCACCCGAGCCGTTCTGTCAACACTACGAGAGGGTTTATCGTCTTCACATCCTATTACTATCAAGCCCAAAAACAGGGCTATCGCTATTCTAAATATTCTCATTATAAAGTGATTGAAACGCACGACCGAGGTAGTTAATTACATCCGTTGCGATCAAAGATTCTTCGCTTTGTTTTTCCAACGCCAGATCGCCTGCTCGACCATGAACATACATCCCCATTGCAGCAGCATGCATGGGCTGATAACCCGATGCTAAAATACCTGCAAGTATTCCGGTTAATACATCTCCCATTCCTCCGGTAGCCATGCCCGGATTACCTGTGTTGTTAACGAGTACTTGCCCATCGGGCAAACTCAAACTGCTACGACCTCCTTTCAGCAAAATATAAATGCCATGTTTTCTGCTTAATTCTACTTGAGCGCGTATGTTTTGATAGTGAGTTTTCTTTTCTCTGATCAGTTTGGCAAACTCTCCCGGGTGTGGCGTTAATATGCTGCCTTTCGGCAAAAAAGCTAACCAAGTGGGATTTTCGGACAGAATGTTCAAAGCATCAGCATCAAGAATAAGCGGCGATGCAGACTCCTGAATTAAAAGCTTCAAAGCCTTCGACGTCTCATCTGAAGTTCCCGAACCCGGCCCGACGGCAATAGCACGGTATTTTTTTAAATCAGGTAACTCTGTGAACCTTCCGTCATCACTCGGGTCGAGTGAAACCATTGCTTCACGAACCCATTGATGCAACAGCTGTCCTCCCGCCTTATCGGTATGCAAACTCACCAGTCCGGGACCTGACCTCACCGCTGCCTCCACAGCCATCAGGGATGCCCCCCTTTTACCCTCCGAACCTGCTATGATCAAAACATGTCCGAAGGTACCTTTATGGTCAAAACTTCCTCGCTTGTGGCGCATTACTCCAACGTTTTCGTCCGTCAACAAATGGTATTGAGAGTCAACTTTTGACAAGAAATCAGGATGAAGTCCGATATCCAGAATGATGAGCTTGCCAACCAGCGAGGCTGAATCTGCCAAATAAAAAGCCAACTTGGGAACTTGAAAAGTAAGCGTATAGTCAGAATTAATGATGGTATCTAAACTGTTTTCAGCATTGTCTTCACTGAACATTCCGCTAGGCAAATCGATACTAACGACCGTAGCACCCGATCCGTTTATTCTAGCGATAACTTCAGCTGCAGTTCCTTCAACCGGCCTGTTTAAGCCGGTCCCGAAAATAGCATCTATAATGACCGAATCAGGATGGTAGTCAATCGCATCCTCCTTTGAACTGACTTTTTTAACTGACTTTTTTAATTTGCCTAGCTTGGAGAAATTCGAATTGAAATCGTCAGACGGTGTGTCAGACAATTTCACATAGGTAATTTGCACTTCGTACCCGATTCTTTGCAGCATTCTGGCGATAGCCAGCCCGTCTCCCCCGTTGTTTCCGGGGCCTACAACAACATTAAAAAGCCAGTCTCGCTCCTCGGTGCGGAAAAGATTAGGTGCATTTTCCGAAAGCCAATCAAAACACTTCGATGCAGCTCGCTCCATCAAATCTATCGATTTGATGGGTTCATGTTCAATCGTGTAGAGATCTGCCTCTCGTATCTGTTCGGCTGTAAGTATTTTCAAAATTGCAGTGACGTAAAACCCTAACCTACTAAATTAAAAATAAAAGGTCATGAAGAGGGCACCGCCCGAGAGGTCATTGTCTAAGTCAAATGCAGAGCTGCCACCTTCGTTCGAAATTGTTGTGACGAATTGCTCGGCATTACCACCTACAGGAACTGCCCACTCTTCTTCTACTATTTCGCTGTTACCCTGATAAGAAAAGGCCAATGCAACGCCATACTCAAAACCCACGGACCACTTGGGAAACAAAAACACCTCCGCCCCGATAAAAGCCCTTGCACCTATGGTGAATCGGGCCCCTTTTGAAAACTCAGTCATGAAGGCTCCCGTTTCTGAGATATTGGTAAGCTCTCGCGGATCATCTTGAAAATCGAGCTCAAATTCATTTCGGTCCGGACTGGTATTTTCCTGTGTGATATCATTGCCGTATTCAAATGCGTGTTTCTCCGTACCGAATCCAATAAAACCTTCAGCGCCGTAGAAACCTTGAATTCTGGTTTTGCCTTTTCTTTTTTCTATTCCCAAGGAGAGGAAAGCATTGGTAAAGGTTCGGGTATAGCTATCCTCAACAGTAGTATTGGTGGGATCTACACTAAACTCAGGGCTAAAAGCACGGTTCCGATCGCTAAAAATGTTCAGTCTGAATCCTGCCCTGTAAGCCAAATCATCCTTCACAAATTTCTTAACGGTTATGGCCATTTGATCATTGCTATATTCGGCAAAAGGTGCAGGGTTTTCCGCTTCAGAGAAAAAATTTCCAAGGTATCTTAAAAAAGGCGATGCATCGATTCCTACAGCCCAATCACCTTCACGGGGTAGATAAGTTTCTCCTTTTTTGGATACAGGCTGAGCAAATGCTGCCATCCCTATTGCGAAAAACGCGGTACTAAGCACTATTTTCTTCATCATGTCTGATTAGGTTACGGACAAATAAACTCTTTCCAACGTGATTTATTATTGCCTGATTCGTTAAACACCTTCTTTATCAGGAAGCATGGGCACAAACCTGAAAGCACCGTGGTTGGTTTCTTCAAACTGACCGTCCGCCAGCTTTTTAATCTTAACCATCTCTTGATTAACTCCTTGACCTAACGGTATTACCATAATTCCACCTTCAACTAACTGATCGAGCAAAGCTTCCGGAACAAAGGGCGCACCGCACGTGATCAGTACCCTCTCGAAAGGTCCGAAAGCCGGTAAACCTTTATACCCATCACCATAAAACACCTTGACGGTGGTATTCATGTCAGCGAGATTTTTCTTTGCCTTTTTGAAGAGCAATTTTTGACGCTCTACACTGAAAACTTTGCATCCGATAGCATCTAAAACTGCTGCCTGATAACCACTTCCGGTTCCAATTTCTAAAACCTTCATACCTGGTTTTACTTCCAAAAGAGTCGTTTGCACTGCTACGGTGTATGGCTGCGAAATGGTTTGGTCAGCACCGATGGGAAAGGCCGTGTCCTCATAAGCAAACTGAAGAAAAGCCGAATCCATAAAGACATGGCGCGGAATAGAGCCAATGGCATCCAAAACGGCTCGATTCTCCACTCCTTTCTGTATCAATATTTTCACCAATTGGCGGCGCAAACCCTTATGTTTATGTGTATCTACAACCTTCATTCGTGGACAAATGTAAGAAGCTAGTTCGAACAAAAACGAATGAAAACCAGTTGAAAAAAAACAGCTATTCTGAAATCAACTTATCCAAAACACACTCAAACTGTTGATAATTTTGATTCGGAAATCAGAAGCGAGAAATCACAGAGTGTACATTTGTGTAAACGCAATATTTTATGCTGAAGATAGGAGTTTTAGGAGCGGGTCATCTGGGAAAGATCCACATAAAATGCATCAAGGAGTTGAAGCAATATGAATTGGTAGGCTTCTTTGATCCCGATCAACGAGCAGCTGCCGAAACCGCTCAAAAGTTGGGTGTGAAGAAATTCAGCGAAATGGATGACCTCATCGCAGCCGTTGATGTGGTAGACATCGTTACACCAACTCTGAGTCATTACAATTGCGCAAGCGTGGCTATAAAAAAGTCGAAACACGTCTTTATAGAGAAACCCATCACGAACACGATCGAAGAAGCCAAATCTCTCATGTCGCTTTCACGCGAAGCCGATGTGAAGGTACAAGTGGGTCATGTGGAACGGTTCAACCCGGCGTTTACTTCGGCAAAGAAAGAATTGGATAATCCGATGTTTATCGAAACGCATCGATTGGCTCAATTCAACCCACGCGGCACGGATGTATCAGTGGTCCTTGACTTGATGATTCACGATCTCGATATCGTATTGAGTGTCGTGGGTTCAAACATCAAGCGCATCAGCGCAAGTGGTGTAGCCATTGTAAGTGAAGAACCTGACATCGCCAATGCCAGATTGGAATTTGATAATGGTTGTGTTGCTAATCTAACTGCCAGCAGGTTTTCGCTGAAAAACATGCGGAAGTCGCGATTCTTCCAGCGCAATGCTTATGTAGCGGTAGACTTTCTTAACAAGACCTCCGAAGTGGTAAAGATGCGCGACATAGAAGGCGAGCCCGACCCATTTTCGATGAGCATCGAACTGGGAGACGGCAAAGGACAAAAAGAAATCTTTTTTGAGAATCCGAAGATTGAGCCAAATAATGCCATTAAAGATGAGTTGGAAAGTTTTGCTGAAGCGATTATAAACAACACGGCACCTCCTGTGACAGTCGAAGATGGCTACAATGCCTTGGATGTGGCATACAAAATTCAGGCAAAGCTGAAGATGAGTACCCCTGTCTGATTATTTTATCTACTTTTCACACAATCGGTTGATAATTTCTTCCGTTCTAAGGCTAGTTTACGGTTTTTAAAGAGGACGGATCTCTTGCATTTTCTATTTTTGCGGGCCATCGATCCTAGCTTTCATATATGAGAAAACTTTACTGCCTTCTAATCTTGTTAGTTTCGGCTTGTGATGTGTTCGATAAAGACGAGCCCATCCCTTCATTCGTATACATCGAAGCGGCTGATTTAATGGTAGATTCTGACGGAGGTCAAGGGCCGGGATCTCATGCCATTGTAGATGCGCACATATTCGCCAATGATTTTTTTGTAGGAACCATAGAACTGCCCGGGAGCGTTCCTATTTTGGAAGAAGGCCCCACGCGCATAACCGTAGGGGCAGGCATCAGAAATAATGGAATTTCCGCCGACAGGATTATCTATCCTTTTTATGAGTCCATTCAAAAAAATATCGATCTTCAACCTGGCGTGGTGACTCCTTTTAGCGAAGACAGCACGGCCGTCTTCCAATATTTCGAAGATGATAGTTTCGGGGGATTGATCTTTCTTTTCGAAGGTTTTGAAAACATCGGAAATATTTGGGAACCCGCTGATTTTGATGGCCCTCCAATAATTAATTCCTCTGATGTAGTAAAAAGTGGCTCTAATTCGGGGAAAATTGTACTGGACGACGACTTTCCCAATTTTGAAGTGTACTCGCAAACAGCAGCCTGGGATTTTTCAACTATTAATCCGGGTCAGCCAGTATACCTCGAGCTGGATTACCAAGGAAATAATTCGCTCGAAATAGGCTTGAAACTAAACACAGATAGTCAAGCCAAAATTTTTGCTTTGGGCTTGAACCCAAGAAATGAGTGGACCAAAGTATATGTGGAATTGACCAATGAAATTGGATTAGCTCAAACCACTGATTTCCAAATTTACCTGGAAGCTGAAAAGAATACCACTGATGATCAAGCCATTATCTATATCGATAATCTGAAAGTTGTCTATGCCAACTAGCCTATGAATAGAACGTTACAAACATCGAAATACGTCCTATTTGATGTGCTGAGCTCAGGCTTAGCGTGGTTTCTGTTTTTCAGCTTTCGCAAAAAAGTAATTGAGCCGGCTAAATTCGGTTACCCTGTACCCTTAGAGTACGACGACCGATTTTTCTTTGGTCTACTCTTAATACCGGTCTTTTGGATTTCGCTTTACGCCCTGTTGGGAATGTATAAGAACATTTATCGCAGGCACCGATTAAAGGAGCTCGGTCAGGTGATGTTCTCCTCCTTGATCGGAGTCATCATTCTATTTTTTACGGTGCTCATCGATGATCAGATAGCAAACTACTTTAACTACTATCGGTCTATCCTATTCCTGCTCGGGGTTCACTTTGCACTCACCTTCACTTTCAGAATCATTCTTACAACCCGCACGGTAAAGCAGATCCACAACCGCAAACTGGGATTCAACACCATAATTATCGGTGGAAACGAAGAGGCACTTAATGTGTATCGTGAGATGAAAACCATGAAGCCCGCACCGGGATTCAAATTCGTTGGTTATGTAAGTATCAACGGTCGTGATGATTTATTACAAGCCGAACTTCCTTGGCTGGGAAGGTTTGAAATCATCGAAGAAACGATCGTTAAACACCAGGTTGAAGAGGCAATTATTGCTGTGGAAACATCAGAGCATAAAAACCTTGGTGGTATTTTGAGTCGGTTGGAAGGCTTGAATATCCGAATCAAAATAATTCCTGACATCTATGATATTCTGGCAGGATCAGTAAAGATGTCTAGCATTTTTGGTGCGCCGCTCATTGCTATCAATACGCAAATCTTACCCGAATGGCAGAAGTTTTTAAAAAGACTGATGGATATTTTCGTGTCCATCTTTGCCCTGATAATCCTGGCACCTGTCTATTTGATTATTGCCATTCTGGTCAAAACGACCTCCCCGGGCCCCATCATTTTCAAACAAGAGCGCATCGGACAATTCAATAAGCCCTTCTTCATATACAAGTTTCGGTCGATGCGGGCAGATGCCGAAAACGGAACGCCGAAATTGGCCAGCGAAGGAGACCCACGTATAACGCCCTTAGGTCGCTTTATGCGGAAGACACGAATTGATGAATTGCCACAGTTTTTTAATGTGATAAAAGGAGATATGAGCCTTGTGGGACCACGACCTGAAAGGCAATATTTCATCGACCAAATTCTGAGAGTCGCACCGCACTACCGACATTTGCAAAAGGTTAAACCGGGTATCACCAGTTGGGGTCAGGTAAAATATGGCTACGCTGAAAATGTGGACGAAATGGTTCAGCGACTGAAGTACGATGTACTCTACATCGAAAACATGTCGCTGGCAATAGACTTTAAAATAATGGCATATACGCTCCTAACGGTAATCAAAGGAGACGGAAAATAACTTTTATAAAACCTTACTATGAAAAATATTGCTGTAATCGGAGCCGGAACAATGGGAAACGGAATAGCTCATGTCTTTGCTCAAAGCGGATATCAGGTTCAACTCATTGACGTGTCGGATCGCGCCTTAGAAAAGGCATTGGCTACAATAGGGAAAAACATGGACCGCATGATTTCCAAAGAAAAAATAACTGAAGCTGATAAAACAGAAGCCTTAGACAGACTCGAGACTTCTACCGATATGAAGTCGGGAGTGCAAAATGCCGATTTGATCGTGGAAGCCGCAACTGAAAATATAGATTTAAAAAAGCGGATCTTCCGCGACATGGACAAATATGCTCCGGACGGCTGCATTCTTGCCAGCAATACCTCGTCGATATCCATCACCCAAATCGCTGCCGAAACCAGCAGACCCGATAAGGTAATTGGTATGCACTTTATGAATCCCGTGCCTGTGATGAAACTGGTTGAGGTGATTCGCGGTTATGCAACTTCCGATGAAGTGACTGACCTTATCATGGAAACTTCTAAGAAGCTTGGAAAGATTCCTACAGAGGTAAATGACTATCCGGGATTTGTAGCCAATCGCATCTTGATGCCTATGATCAACGAAGCCATCATCACGCTTCATGAAGGTGTGGCCGGAGTTGAAGAAATAGATACGGTAATGAAACTTGGGATGGCTCATCCGATGGGTCCACTTCAATTGGCCGACTTCATTGGTTTGGACGTATGCTTAAGCATCCTAAACGTCATGCACGAGGGTTTTGGAAATCCAAAGTACGCTCCTTGTCCACTGTTGGTAAATATGGTGCGAGCAGGAAAACTAGGCGCCAAGTCAGGCGAAGGGTTTTACACCTATACCAAGGAAAGTAAGGATTTGGTAGTGTCCGAAAACTTTAAAAAGTAAGTTTTGAAATGAAGTTGGAGCGACATCGGCAATAAACTATTCCGACTTATTTTTTCGTGAGTTCCGTCGCTTCTCTCGCTCAATCTTACGCCGGAGGCGGTCACTTTTATTTGCCAAGACCTCCTCTGCGGCTTTGGTGCTTATCTCCCGCTCCTTGACGGGAATAATGCCATCTTCGATTTGCAAAACGATTCCTTCTATCATATCATCGGTCTCGTTCTCATCAGGATTGTAATGGTCTTTTAGGTCGGTACCGAATAGCTTGGCCACTCCCTGCCACATAAAGGCAGTAAAACCACTTTTAAGGTCTTTTATCAATTCGTAACTCGTCTGTCCCGTTTCACGGTCGATTAGTTTGATCAAAACCCGTCCTTGGCTGGTCGTCATTTTTCGAAGATCGCCCTCAAATTCGGCTTTTAGGTCTTCCTCACATTGGTCGAGATAAGCTTCTCGTTCCGTTTCGGTTTCCAGGTCTTTCAGATTTCTATTGTACTCGTTGATCAGATCACCTGCCACCTTGGCGTAAGGATACACCTTTACTACATTTCGATGAATTTTATCCCATCTGCGTTGATAACGCTTACTGCGTGATTTGCGATAGGCCGAAACGCGCTTTGGACGTAAAGTGATTACGGGGATGGTGTCGCCATCCACAATCACGGTTTCCAATAGGTACATACCATCCACCTCCTCTACATTCGAGGGAGTTTGTGCCTCCATCGCTACAGCTAAAAAGAAGAATATCAATGGAAAAAGCTTGTGCATACCTATGTGTAAACGTAGCATAGTTCGTACCGGTATACGCAAAATACAAAGGAAAGTGAAAAGTTCCCCTAGGACAATACCTCTTTCACCTTATCTGCTGCCTCTTGAAGCAGTACCACGGAGTGAACTTTAAGGCCTGAATCGTCGATGAGCTTCTTTGCTTCCTCGGCATTGGTACCTTGCAAGCGTACGATGATCGGAACGTCTATTCCCTCAATATTTTTGTAAGCATCTACAATACCCTGAGCCACACGGTCACAGCGAACGATACCTCCAAAAATGTTTACCAGAATTGCTTTAACCTTTTTGTCTTGGAGAATGATGCGGAAGGCTTTTTCTACTCGTTCGGCATCAGCTGTACCTCCTACATCTAAAAAGTTGGCAGGCTCACCACCCGATAATTTGATGATGTCCATGGTAGCCATAGCCAGTCCTGCTCCATTTACCATACAGCCCACATTTCCATCGAGCTGCACATAGTTAAGGCCTGCTTCGCCTGCTTCTACTTCAGTAGGGTCTTCCTCTGAAGTATCGCGCATCTCAGCATAGTCTTTATGCCGAAAAAGGGCATTGTCATCCAATGTCACCTTAGCATCAACCGCGATCACACGATCATCTGATGTTTTTAAAACGGGATTGATTTCAAATAAAGAGGCATCCGAGCCAACATAGGCATTGTAGAGTGAACGCACGAATTTGGTCATCTCTTTCATCGCCTTACCCGACAGGCCGAGATTGAAGGCTATTTTTCGGCATTGAAAACCCTGAATGCCGAGCCCGGGATCAATTTCTTCTTTAAAAATAAGTTCGGGGGTTTTTTCGGCAACGGCTTCAATGTCCATTCCACCTTCGGGTGAGTACATTATGGTCACTTTCCCGCGAGCGCGGTCCAATAACACCGACATATAAATCTCTGAAGTCTCGCTCTCTCCGGGATAGTATACATCCTCAGTGATGAGTACCTTATTTACTTTTTTTCCTTCGGGAGGTGTCTGTGGCGTAATAAGATCCATTCCTATGATATCACCTGCTACGCTTTTCACCTCTTCAAGGCTCTTTGCTAGTTTTACTCCGCCGCCTTTTCCGCGACCACCTGCATGAATCTGGGCTTTCACCACGAACCATTCAGAACCGGTGGTCTCATTGATTTTCTTCGCAGCCTGAACGGCTTCTTCGGCCGTATCGGCTACGACACCGCGCTGAATGGCAACGCCGAAAGATTCAAGTATGGATTTTCCTTGGTATTCGTGGATATTCATGGTTTCAATTTTATTTGCGCAAATGTAATATCACAAGGGAGTTATTCAAAGGTGAAGACGGAAGAAGTATAGGCAAATAAAAACCTGATAGGATTTATTCCGGAGTTTCGACTAAATCGTATCAAAATCTGTGACTTTGGCTCTCAGAAAAACAGTTTTCGCCCTATTTTTACTCAACCATAAAAAGCTGTGCCAAGTGATCCTTGGGGATTTGCCCTAAGTGTATTGAGGCTTTTTTAACTTGGTTTTCTTTTGCTATTTTTCTGAGAACAATGTTCGGATTTCGCTTGGGTTTTTTTACGAAAATCATGTGTCAAGGAATTGGTTAACGCGAAGTTAGAAACAATATGGGTATCATTCTCAATCTTTTTCGCAGAATAGTTATCGACGACTTGAGAAAAATCCTCCATAAATTGCAATGCATTTTAGAAACATCAGGCGAACAGTATATGTTCCGAAATTTCTATTTCCTCGCAGCCTTGTGCTTCTATAACCTTAATTTTAGCGAAGACTCCTTTTTCAACCCGATATGATGGGCGTTGTCACTTGCAGAGTTGAGTAGGATTGAAAAATAAAGCCCGTGTTGGGCATATTCAATTAGTGGAGAAAATCTTCGAAAACCTTCATCGCAGCTTTATTCACCAGACCTACCCCTGCCGGATTAGTGATTCAGTGCGCTAGTCGACTTGACTAAACCGCATCAGCTTCCTGTCAAGTTTTCGTACCGTAACGGAATAATCGATATTTAAAGAAATGATTAAGGGAAAAGATACAGAGTCTCTTCAGTCGCGTTGCCGAAACTCCTTTTAAAACTTCGCGCATAATATTGCAAAGGGTCATTGAGTCGAATAAAATTTTGGTCCTTAATGATCAATGCTCTGAAATCTGAACCAATATCGCTATCACCATAACGCTTGACGCGATTTAATCTACAACCGGGTTCAAGCTCTATGCGCTCTCCAATGTAATAACGAGCTGTGTCAGAAAGGATACTTAGCGAACTCCCCGAGAAAAGGTCCTGCTGTTCCTCTCATGTCCTCTTTTCCTTCTGAAAATTTGGTAAAGTTCAGCCCGCCGATTGGACTCGCCGAAAAATTTTCCTGCCGCGAAGCGAGCAAAAGCCAGAAAGGCGATGAAGGTGAAAAGCTTTCTCACTAGGTCTAATTTTGATGCGAAAATTAAAGAAGTGCAAGTATTTCAAGTTTGAATAGGTATTAGAGATTGAGAGCTGACCTTATCTTCGCAATGTGAAAAAAGGTTATTCATCCTCATTTATATCCCACTCCGAAAAATACTCCTCTTGCATGCATCGGTTTATGCCAACGGGTGGAAAGGGCATACCCGTTTTACTCATTCATGGGAGCATCGAAGATTCGCGCATCTTTTACTCCGCTTCGGGAAAGGGCTTTGCCCCGTATCTCGCTCAACGCGGTTTTGATGTCTTCGTTCCCGACCTCCCGGGAAAGGGGAAAAGCAGCCCCGGAGCAAGCCGAGGTTTTGACCACAGTCAGCAAGACTTTATCGACTCGGATTTTCAGGATTACCTCGATCACATTCGCGTTTTTCATCGGAACGGGCAAATAAGAATCGGCGGTCATTCATGGGGCGGCGTGTTGGCTCTTGCTTGGTATGCAAAATATGGTAATACCGCGGAAATCGGCCCCATGGTATTCTTCGGAACGAAGCGAAGAATAGGCACGAAATCGCTAAAACGACTGTTTATGATCGACTTGATGTGGATGGCAATAGGAAAGGTTAGCACGACTGCTTTTGGATACCTTCCGGCGAAGCGGCTTAAAATGGGCAGCGATAATGAACCTGCTGCTTTTTATCAGCAGACCAACCATTGGGTCTATTCTAAAAAATGGCAGGATCAAAAAACCGGTGAAGACTTGGCCCGAAAACTGCAAGAGAAAACAGTACCTCCTGCGATCTACTTTGGGGGGATAAATGATCGCGTATTGGGAAACCCAAAGGATGTTCGCAGATTAATGGCAGAAACGGGCAGTAAATCGGCTACCTTTATTTTACTTTCTAAAGAAAACGGAAACGCCAAGGACTATGACCACATCAATATGTTGACCTCATCGACCTGCCCCGAAGACCACTTTCCTCAAGCTGCAACTTGGCTAAAAGCAGGAAATTTGATTTCTCATGTTAACTTTTGATCGATCTATCCGTCACATGAATGTGAAGAAAGTTTACCACCTCCTGACCTTTATTCTCCTCCTGTCTTTTTCTGATTTTTCATTTGGCCAAGGGGTTCGCGGTCGAGTGATCGACCAGGAAGGAACTCCCTTATCCTTTACGACCATCTTCATTCCCGAAACGGGATCGGGAAGTGTCTCGAATATAAACGGAACTTACGAGATCAAGCTAAGCCCCGGCTCCTACACGTTAAACTTTCAATACCTTGGTTACGGCAGCTCCACCAAAAAAGTCAACATTTCAGATAAATGGGTGACTCTGGACGTGGTCCTTACCAAGCAGGCCTACCTACTGGAGGCTGCAGAAATAGAAGGCGGTAAGGAAGATCCCGCTTACAAGATTATGCGGAAGGCCATTGCCAAAAGCTCCTTTCATCGAGAACAAGTGGATAAGTATACCTGCACGGTATACCTGAAAGGCGGAGGTAGGCTTGTGGATTATCCTTGGTTCATGCGAAAGGTCATTGAAGAGGAGGGGATCGATACGGCTGCCACTTTTGTGCAGGAATCGGTAACCGAGGTGAGCTATGAGCGACCGGCTAAGTACACGGAGAATGTGATCAGTATTCGCAGCAGCGGAGATGATCAGAACTCCAGCCCGATGAACTATATCAACGGGAGTTTTTATTCGGACAAGGTGGCGGGCATTTACTCCCCGCTTTCACGTAAAGCATTCGGTTACTATAGATTTACCTACATAAATACGTTTGTAGACGGCGAGCACAACATCAATAAGATAAAAGTAACCCCAAGGGTGGATGATGAAGAATTCCTTTCGGGATACCTCTATATTGTGGAAGACATTTGGAGCATTCACAGCGTTGATTTCGAAATTCATCCGCAAGGTATCACTATCGGAATCGAACAGAAGTATGCACCGATCAAGCCGGACGTTTGGCTCCCGATCTCCCATCACTTTGAGGGCAACGGAAAACTCTTCGGCTTTGAATTCACCTTCGAATATTTGGCCACGGTAAGCAAATATGTCATAGAACTCAACCCCGATTTAGATACTGATTTTGAAGTATTGGACATCAAAACCGAAAAAGAGGAAATTGCCATTGCCAAAAAGAAGGAAAAGCCGGTAAACGAAACGGAGGAAAAACTTTTGAATGGTGAGGAAGTCTCTACCAAAGAACTGCGCAAGTTGATGCGCGACTACGCCAAAGAAGAACGAAAAAAGAAGGAGGAGCCCGATGTGGTATTCGAGCGAAAAGTAGAGATAGACACGCTGGCCTACAAGAAAGACAGCCTATACTGGCAGCAGACTCGGCCGATACCTCTTACCAAAAGTGAGGTGAAAGGCTATGCCCTTCAGGATAGTCTGGCTGCTGAAGAAATAAAGAAAGCAGAAGGCGACACCCTGGAGGGAAAATCGAAGTTTAACCCGGTAGACCTCATAGTGGGTGGCGGCTATAAGTTAGGCGAGAAAGGCTACTTAAGAATTAATAACCCATTAGTTACCATACGCTTCAATACTGTAGATGGTTGGAACGGTGAATACGGTCTGCGGTATTACTATCGGTTTGCAAATAAAAACAGGCTGGAAGTCTTACCTCTGTTTCGCTATGCCGTATCGCGCGATAAGGGTTTCGGAAAGATTGCCACGGGCTATACTTACGGTCAGGGACTGAAACAGGGAAAGGTAGGCTTAACGGGCGGAAGCTACTACTCGCAGTTTAATGCGCAAGAGGCCATTGACCCATTTACTAATACCATTTCTACGCTCGTGGCTCAAAATAATTTCATGAAGGTTTACGACCGTGAATTTCTGGAAGCTACTTGGCGCCAACGTATTTCTGCCAAGTGGAAAGCAACCGCTACCGTAGATTATTCGCGCAGAACTGAGACGCGAAACACCACCAATCAGGTATGGTTTAAGGTAGATAATCGTTCATTCACGGATAATCGACCCGAAAACATCGAATTAGAATCGACGGCATTCGGGCAAAGTGATGCATTCAAAATAAACTTAACGGCTACTTGGATTCCCTTTGCATACGCTTACAAGCGAAATGAGCGCTACTTCGCAGTAGACAAACAACCTTCATTTACCTTAAAATATGAAAAGGGAATTCCGGGAGTGGGCGACTCAGAAATAGACTATGACCGGATAGCTCTTGCTATACGGCACCAAATCGAGATCGGTTTAATTGGCAAACTGAATATTCTCACGGAAGGTGGGACTTTTCTTAGTACTGACAAGATGGAGTTTATGGATTACGCTCATTTTATGGGAAATCAAACGATTTTCACCCGCTTTCAGCAACTGAATAGCTACGCCTTGGCCCCCTATCACTTCTACTCTACAAATGATGAATACTGGAGTACCTATGTCAACTTGGAACTGCGTCGTTTTCTCTTTAGCCAATTTCCTAAACTTCGCTTAGCCGGTTTGACTGAAAATATCAATGTGAACCACCTGATCACTCCCTCGGTGAACAATTACTTGGAAGTTGGATACAGCCTTACCAATATATTCAGGCTTTTTCGAATAGATGTAACGGGATCTTTTGTAGAAGGGAAATACGAAGACTTCCGCATACAAATTGGGATTACTTCAAATCTTTTTCAGGTCAATTAATTTAGCTTAAAAAAGCTCTTCTACGTTTTGAGAAAAAAAATTTTCTCGTCACTCGCCGAATCTGAATTCGTCACTAATTCTAGTGATTAAAGTATCTGAATGTCAAACCTATTAATGATTTCGCTAAATTTGGTCTAACCAATCAAAGTTTGCTCGCCGATTAAGCTGCCAACCACAGCCCCTTATTCCGTACACTCTTTGTATTTGGTGTTAAATCTGAAACGAATCTTAACTCAAATACCAATACAATGAAAACCAATCTACGCAGCCTCACCAGGCTTTTTGCAATTCCCGGCCTTATCACCGGCGCTATGCTGCTTTTTGGCAGCTTGAACAATCAGGTCACTGCTCAAACCATCGACATTGGTCCGAATCAATACGCATTTCAATTTACCGGCAATCCCAACTTCGGCCTCTTCTTCAATTCAACGAATTCACAATATGAGTTCAGAAACGGAGCGGCTTCACCTATTTTTGCAATTTCCGCAACCAATGGCTATTTAAAAACCGACTTAAACTTTAACCCCGGTTCCGATTTTTTGGTTGGAAACAATCGGTATGCTTTCCGTGCTGCAATCAATCCCAATTTTGGATTATTTTTTAGTGCCACAGACACCGAGTACCAGTTTTTAAATAATGCTGCTAACCCTGTATTTACCATAAATGCAAATACGGGTAAGTTAGTTTCTTCTTCGATCATCGAAGCCAGCGGCGGTAACTCCACCGAGTGGACACAAGCTCACAGTTGGGGAAACCACGCCTCTGCGGGATACCTTTCCTCAGAGGTTGATCCACAGGTTGGAGCAATTGCTCTCAACAGAGTGCCAAGATGGAATGGATCCTCATTAATAAACGGATCCATCACCGATGCAGGCTCAGGGATTTCCGTGATAGGAACATCCTCCTTTAGTAGCAATTTGACTGTAAACGGAGGGTTCAACAACTCCACCTCTGCCAACGGCCTGAGAATAGGCTCCGGAACTACCTTTACTGCTCTTGACAATAATGAACTACAAGCATACGCAGGAGGTTCACAAGGATTGCTCTACCTGAACTTTTGGGGTGGTGACATCAATCTCGCTAACAATACCATGTGGATAGACCGCGAAGACGAACGGATTGGAATCAACACTTCTACACCTGTTGCCAAACTCGATATTCAGGGAGAAACTCTTGAAACGGAGAATTTGATAAACTCTGCATCGAACTACTCGGGTTTTGTTGATGTAAGGGCTGTAAACGGCACATCGATTACGGAAGATGGTTATGGATATGGTGTATTCGGAACGGGAGGATACATGGGAGTGCGAGGTAGTGCCAGTTCCGGGGGGTATACAGGTACCTCTTACGGTGTTTACGGTACTGCAAGCGGAACCGCAGGAACACGCATAGGTGTTTATGGCAATGCTTTCGGCGGAACTACTAATAACTGGGCCATGTTTGCTCAAGGAAATTCTTATGTATCGGGAGACCTCAGAATTGGAAATCAATCTGACGTTCCCGGTTATCGTCTCTCAGTAGACGGAAACGTGATTTGCGAAGAGCTTAAAGTTCAATTGAGCGGCGACTGGCCCGACTATGTTTTTGCCGATGATTACTCCATCATGAATCTAAATGATTTGGAAGAGTACATCAAAACAGAGAATCACCTTCCGGGAATTCCGGCCGCTGCGGAAGTTGCTGAGGCCAATGGAATAGAATTAGGCGAAATGCAGCGCCTGACCGTAGAGAAACTGGAGGAATTGACTCTATACATCCTCGAGCTGAAGAAGGAGAATGACCAATTGAAAGAAAGAATTGAAGCACTTGAAAACTAAGCTACTCATGAAAAACGCACTTAATAAAAAAGCGCTTTTCAGGTGGGTTGGTCTTCTCTGTATCGCCTTTATCGGTTACTCGGGCTTGCAAGCCCAAAGCCTCCTGTCAAACGTAGGAGAACCGATACTCGACAGAGAACAAGAACACTTCCTGAAATACGTGAAAGACAACCCGATGAACCATTCCCTTCAATTTGTGGAGGTAAATATGGAAGCATTGGAAGGAAATACTTTTGTATTTAGACCGGACCGAAACAACTCTTACACGGTAGTGAAAAACAACCGCGGAGAGCAATATGGTAGTCTTGTGTCATGGTGTGGAACCATTGACACCGGCGAAGAATACGGCGATGTCAACATGGTAATAGACGGTGATGAACTCGTAGGTCATATACAAATTGGCACTGAAATATTTGTGATCACTCCACTGGGAAAAGGCATTCATGCCTTTTATCTGGTAGATTCGAGTATGATGCCCAAAGAAGAATGTGAGCACGGAGAAGATGACCTTGATTACGATTACAAGCCCGACTTAAATGCTATTCCGAGTAATGAAGACAGCGTTTTGGATGACATAGGATTGCCCAAAGCAACGGGAGAGTGTAAAATCAGAGTCCTGATTGGTTTCACATCTTCGGCTCAGGGTCAGTTCACCAGCATATTCGCTCAGTTGGTCAATCAAGTTAATCTGGCCAATGCGGCCTATGATAATGCAGCGGTTGGTTTCAATATTGAATTGGCCCTAGCTTACAACGTGGGTTATGTAGAAGCAAATAATTTAAACACTGACCTATCAAGGTGGCGTTCTACCTCTGATGGAATAATGGACGAAGTACACCTTAACCGAACCCTGTTTGATGCTGATATGTGCGCCCTAATTGTGAACGATGGTGGTGGACTCGCCTATTTATCGCTTGACTTTTCTGATACATTTTCCGTGACAGGAACAGGCAACTTTAGTGTTTTCACCTTTCATCATGAGCTGGGACACAATATGCTCTGTACCCATGATTTAATCAACCCTGACCAGCCCGGATCAGCCCCTTATGCCGGTTATGGTGAACCGACCATCGGTTGTTTCAGAACCATTCTGGCCTATCAAGAAGCCTGTGGAACGGTGACCGGTTGTGGCCGGGTTAATGTGTTTTCCAGATCAGTGGGAACCTATAACTGCGGAGGTACTCTTTACCCAAAAGGAGGACCGAATAACCGTAACCGTGATCGACTGGTTCTTTCTAGAAATACAATCAATAATCACACAACGGTACCACTCGCAACTTCTTATAGCGGAGATTATAATTGGTTTAACCAAGAGTCTATCAACTTTGTAGCTGAAGAGAGTGTTGGATATACTTCTTTTTCAACAAATCGCTGGGACATGTTCAGCGGGTCAGAAGGGAGTTTCAGAGCCAGTGAGGAAGTAACCCTGGGTGAAGGCTTTTGGGCCCGCAGCGGTTCAACTTTTACCGCTTATCTGGAGTCATGCACTGACATCTCGCCCGATGAGGCAGCTCTGGCAGTGGTCGATCCCGAGTATCCTGACGAAGAAGCCGAAACTACTCCCGCCGAGTTTCTACCAGAGACGGAGAGTTCAAAGTCCTTTCACGACTTGTCGATCTTCCCGAACCCTTTCAATGAAAGCACAACCCTCCAATTCCTCTATCATGGAACGGACAGGGTTACTATCACATTGAGAGATATCCTGGGAAGAGAGATGATGGAGATAGCAAACGCCGCAGAGTTTAGCGAAGGATTGCACCGAATGGAGATTCAAACATCAGACCTTCCCTCGGGACTTTACCTTATCACCTTCCGAGCGGGAGATGATATATTGGTAAAACGAATCACGAAGGGTAATTAATCCTAAGTGATGGCATCAACTAAAAAGCACCGCCCAAATGGCGGTGCTTTTTTTTTAAAATAATCGCGAGTCTTTTACCAGCACCGGCGACACTCCATCCATCTTTTAAAAGTGCTTTCCCAAATACCGTTCATCACAAATTTTAGTTCTTCACTCTCAATTGTCCATATATCTCCGGTTCCTCTGACTCCCGGCGTAGCAACCACTCGCAAACGAGTAATTCCAAATTTTTGATTCTTCATTAGACGCCCGTATTCGTCTTTGCTCTTTGATCTTTCCTCATTGCCTTCTGATACCTACATTTGCAACCATGATTTCAGCGAAAGAAGTGCATAAATCTTACGGTGATCTGGAGGTACTCAAAGGGGTAAACCTGGAGATAGGCAAGGGAGAAATCGTATCGATAGTGGGAGATTCGGGAGCGGGCAAGACCACCCTTCTGCAAATACTCGGCACGCTGGACAAGGCCGACAAGGGCGAGGTAGAGATAAACGGCATGCAGACCACCCGCCTCTCGGGAAAGAAGTTGGCCGCCTTTCGCAATGCGCATATCGGTTTCATCTTTCAGTTTCACCACCTCCTGCCCGAGTTTACCGCTTTGGAAAACATCTGCATAGCCGGCTACATAGCGGGCATGGGCAAGAAGGAAGCCGAGGAGCGCGGCCTGCACCTGCTCGATAGGTTGGGCCTCAAGCCCCGGGCGGGCCACAAGCCCAATGAACTTTCGGGCGGCGAGCAACAACGCGTAGCCGTGGCCCGCGCCATGATGAACAATCCCTCTGTGATCTTTGCCGATGAGCCCTCGGGAAATCTCGACTCAAAAAACGCCAAAGCACTGCACGAACTCTTCTTTGAGCTGCGCGATGAGCTGGGGCAAACTTTCGTCATTGTAACCCACAACCTTGAATTGGCAAAAATGGCCGACCGCATGCTGACGATGGTAGACGGTACATTTGCTGAAAAGAAAACCCTGATTTGACCAAAAGCGAAGTAGCGCAACTCCTCCGCGACAAAAGCGATCTGTACAATCGTCCCGACTTTATTGGTACTGATCCTATTCAGATTCCGCATCGCTTTACCAAAAAGGAAGACATCGAGATCAGCGGTTTCCTCACGGCGGTCATCGCGTGGGGGCAGCGCGTCACCATTATCAATAATGCCACCCGCTTGATGGAAATGATGGATAACGCGCCACATAGCTTCATCAGGCAACACGAACCTAAGGACCTGAAGCCGTTTGAGCAATTCGTACACCGCACTTTCAATGCCGATGACTGCCTGACTTTCATCGCAGCCCTGCGCAGGATCTACCTAAGCCTTGGCGGCTTGGAAATGGCGGTGGCGCGCGCTTTCGCGAATGATGGCGAGGTACCCGGCTCGGGCTGGACCAACTTTAAGGCCACCTTTTTTGACCTACCGCACCTCCCCCGCACGGAGAAGCACCTCCCCGACCCTGCCAAAGGTTCGGCGGCCAAGCGTATGAACATGTACCTGCGCTGGATGATACGCAACGACAATTGCGGAGTTGATTTCGGGATCTGGAAAAAGATGCAACCTGACCAACTATACATTCCGTTGGATGTTCACACTGCACGTGTTGCCCGAAAGCTCAAGCTTCTCAAGCGGAAGCAAAACGACTGGAAGGCCGTACTGGAACTTAATGATGTATTGAAACGTCTCGACCCTGATGATCCGGTGAGATTTGACTATGGGCTTTTTGGCTTAGGTGCGTTTGAGCGGTTTTGAAAGGGATAGTAGCCCACCCCGTCTCCTCAGGCTGCGCCGTTCGGAGCCACCCCCGCCAGACGAGGGATAAACATTCCGTCAATTCGGCCTATTTCGTTCTGTAGTTGATTTACGATAGTAGCCAACATCACTGAATGGGGTTGGTTTGGGTATCCCCCGTCTGGCGGGGGTGGACTTTTTGAGGTACGAAAAAAGGTCGGGAGTGGGAAAAACAAAATCCACAAACTTTCCAATCCGTGAAAAACCAACTTATTTCCAAATTCCAAAAAAATTAACTCCCTTTATACCTATGAAAAAAGTCCTCGCCTTTGTCTTAGTCGGTTTCTTGATCCTTTACTTAGTCGGTCCCAAGCCCGACACCCCTGAGTATTCTGATCAGCTTCCAGAAGTTCCCGCTTTAGAAAAACTTGAATCATACGTGTCCGACCGAGAAGCCTCCTTAGATATAAAGCCCGACAATGGAGCCGAAATAGTTTGGCAAGACCCTGTGAACAAAACCCAAACGGATGTAGCCATTGTCTATCTCCACGGCTTCACTGCGAGCAAGCGCGAAGGCAGTCCGGTTCATCGAGCCGTTGCTGATTACTTCGGGAGTAACCTCTACCTGGCTCGACTGGACGCGCATGGGATCGATACTGAGGAACCACTTCTAAATTATACCGCAGAAGGAGCTTGGGAAAGTGCCAAGGAAGCCTATGCGATAGGCAAGAAGCTGGGCAAGGAAGTCGTAATTATGAGTACGAGCACAGGTGGCACCTTGGCATTAAAGTTAGCGGCTACCCACCCTGATATCAAAGCTTTGGTAAATTACTCACCAAATATTGAAGTCAATAATCCAGCCGCATTTCTCTTGAACGATCCTTGGGGTTTGCAGATAGCTCGTATAGCATTCGGAGGTGACTACCGCGATCTCAAAAAAGATGATGAATACCGAAAGTATTGGTACGACCGGTATCGATTGGAGTCGGTGGTGGAACTACAGGAGCTGGTTGAAACGGCTGCCACGGAAGACACTTTTCGCGAAGTAACGTGCCCCGTTTTCAATGGCGTCTATTACAAAGATGAAGACCACCAAGACGAAACGGTGCGGGTAGAGGCGATAAGAAAAATGCACAATGGGCTCGGCACGCCTATTGATAAAAAAGTGCTGGCGGAATTCCCAAATGCAGGAACCCATGTGATTGCTTACGGGGAAAGTTCAGGTGCACTCGCGGAAGTGCAAAAGTCCACCATAAATTTCTTATCAACTAAAGCTTCTATGCACCCGGCAAGGTTCTCAGAGCAAGAATGAAATAACTTAACATTAGAAATCTTGAAACTTTCGAATTAACCTGTAATTTAAGGGTTTCGTTGTTTTATGAATACGTGCTTTTTGTTTGATTAAGTTGAAACTTAGCTTTTCTTCATATCATCTGCCGCCTGAATCTCTCTCAAAGATTCAAGAAATTCTAATGACTGAATATCAGGCCACTATTACCATCCTGAATGATTTTCAATTGGTAGATCGCGGGCATAATTCCATCTTGTTTTATCAAAGCAGTGCAGCTGAGAACAGCATCTACAAAAAGATCCCCGAGGCCAAGCTTATAGCCATTTGCGAAAGCCATGAACAAGGTGAAAAAGCGGTACTGGACGGGGCCACGGATTTCATACTTGAGGCATCGATTAGCAAGGGTTCTGTATCAAAATGTGTTTTGGTTGCTGAGAGACTGATTAAGTATTCAAATGAGAAAGTCCAACTGGAAGATGAGGTATTTCTTTCAGGGAAAAGGTATCAAGCGTTAGCTGATATTACCTCAGCCGGACTTTGGGAGCACGACTTGCAAACAGAGAAAGTAAGATGGAGTGATAGTCTGTATAGAGTTTTGGGAGCTTCTAAAGTGGAAGATATCTCTCCTTGTCCTATTATCGACTTGGCTCACCCCGACGATCGAGCAGAACTCAAGGCGCAATTGAAGGAGCGCCTCAATTCAGGGCTCCCCTTTATGTCAGAGTTTCGCATTAGAAAGAAGAATGACGAATACATTTGGGTCAGATCAGAAACCTATGGGATCAAAGACGGATTGGGCATTTTGACTATGCTTATCGGGGCTATCAAAAACATAGATGAGCGAAAGAAAGCTGAAATAGATCTGCAAATCAGAAAAAATCAAATTGAAAATATTGTCAATGGCGTAAATGGGATTTTATCCAGACACGTATCCTATCCCGATGGACGTTTTGAAACCATCTATATTAGTTCGGGAACAAAATCTCTTTGGGAAACAGAGGTATTTCAGGCAGTATCAAGTTCGGAAAGTACGGCCATCAAATTAAAAGACTCAGAAAAGGAGCGCCTGAAAAACGCCTTCTTACGATCGGCCCGAGACAATGCCAAATTGGATCTGGTTTATAGCGTCTCCAAAAAAAACGGAGAACAGTCATGGCTCCGGATTGTGGCAATACCCACCAAGCTGGACGGAGGAAAAACAGAGTGGTATTCTATTACCACGGATGTCACTACCCTGAAGAAATTAGAAAGAGCGGCGCGCGAACAGAAAGAAATGTTCCACAATATCATTGACAATTTGGATGGAGTCGTGTCGCGTCATCGTATTTTACCTGATGGGAAAGATGAATTGGTCTTTATAAGCAAAGGCTATGAAAAGATCAGTGGTATTGGTGTCGCCGATGTCATGAAAAAACCGAGCCTTTATTGGGATCAAATCGTCGAGGAAGACCGGCAAAAGGTTATTGCTTCTGTGACCGAATCAATCGAGCGATTGCTACCTTGGCAACAAACATGGAGGATGCTCGATAAAGAAGGCGAACAAAAGTGGATTCAAGGATCGGGAACACCCTCAAAACAAGAAGATGGTACGATACTTCTTGATACGGTGACCACGGACATTACCAGACTCAAGGACATTACCCATGAATTGGCTACGGCCAAGCAGGAATTTCGTCTCGCTGCAGAAGCGGGTCAACTGGGTTTGTGGAAATTTGATCCTATTAATAATTTGTTGGAATGGGATGATCTCATGTTTAAAATTTTCGGTATTGACCCAAAAGACTTCAGCGGCAAGCGGGAAGAATGGGTAAATGCGCTGCACCCCGAAGACAGAACAAAATCAGTGAATGCCTTGACTGATGCCATAAACAATGCCGCAGACTTAGAATTACAATTCAGAATAATTAAACAAGACACCAAAGAGGTACGCCACATCAGGGCATCTGCGAATGTTATATTGGACAACTATGGCGAAGCAAAACTTTTGATCGGCTTAAATTGGGATGTAACCCACATTATCAAAGCGCAGGAAAAAATCACTGAAAGCAACAACCGATACGCGTTGGCCTCAAAGGCCTCTCAAGATGCCATATGGGATTTGAATTTAAAAACTAACACGCTTAGATGGAGTCAGTCATTTGCGTCACTTTTCAAGCATAAGATCGACCCCAATAAAGATCAATTTAAGGAATGGGCCAAACTTGTCCATCCCGATGACTACAAGCGAGTAGTGGTTGGTTTAGAAAAGTTTATTCAGGGCAATCAAAACAAATGGGAGGAACAATACCGCTTTAAAAAAGGAGATAGCAGCTATGCTTACGTGATCGATCGAGGTTTTATAGTAAGAGACTATTCCGGCAAGGCTACACGAATGGTGGGTACCATGAGAGATATCACTTCTAATATGGAGTTTCTCAATGCCATTAAAGAACAAAACGAGCAATTGAAAAGCATCGCATGGACGCAATCACATGAATTGAGGGGACCTTTGACTCGAGTTATCGGCCTTATAGAATTGGTAGAACAAGACGGCTTTAAAGATATTTCACTTGAAGAGTTTTTATCCTACCTCAACTCAGCTGCCATGGAACTAGATCAGGTTATTAAAGAAATAGTAGAAGCTTCAACAGAAATCGATATTTATACAAAAGAAGTACAGAAAGACTACCGGTAGAGCAAAACGGTTTCTAACCTTCTTGATCAGCTCATTAAAACCACTCCAAAGAAAAGTAGCGCACGAATTGCGGAGTTTTTTATTCACGACCAAAAAACCATTTAGTTCATAAGTTGTATTGGTACGAAACGAATGAAGATTTAATTTCGTTCGAAATGAAGACTCACGTGGAAGTAGCATCCGGATATGCACCCATTATCGAAACGATAGAAGAGGAATATGAAATTCCTCAGTTGGACAGAAAGAGAAGAATCTCTGCACTCCTCCCTTACAATTATTACAAAACCGAGAAACACTATCGCGTACTCTACCTTAACGACGGGCAGAATCTCTTCGATGAGTTTGCGCCTTTCGGCAATTGGGCCATCGATAAGTCACTTGCACAATTAGCATCTCGCGGAATGGATGATTTGATCGTAATCGCGATTGATCACGGGGGCGAAGATCGGATCACCGAATACCTCCCGTTTTTTAATCCGAAAGTTGGGAAAGGACAAGGCGAACTCTACCTTCGGTTTATGGAAGAAACCCTCATTCCGTATGTCAATAAGAAATACCGCGTACTTACGGAAAGAGTGCACACCGGTATTGGCGGAAGCTCTATGGGTGGCCTGATCAGTCTCTTTGCGGGGCTTAACCATCAAAACACGTTTGGAAAACTGATGGTTTTTTCTCCCAGCCTGTGGATTGCTCCAAAAATATTTCAGCAAGCCGAACACTTCCATCCGGAGCTACCAACTGAGCTGTACATTTATGCCGGCGGAAAAGAAAGTAAAAATCACATGCCCAATGTTCTTCGATTCAAGAAAAGGCTGCTTGACAAAAAATCTATCTTCAACCACATCAGGCTGCACCTCTCGCTAAATCCTGACGGTACGCATAGTGAGTCATTTTGGCGAGATGAGTTTCCACGCGCCACAGAGTGGTTGTACTTTACAAAAAATCAAACACCATGACCCTTCGACTAGCTGACTCTTTTCCCGATCTCGTATCGGTCAAAATATTTCCTACTACCACGCAAGCCGGCGATATGAAACATGGCGAATGGGACTGGGTGCGGAGAGACGAAACTCCGGAGCTTCATTTTTATTTGAAACCCGATTCCGAAGAGAAAGAAATATGCCACCAATTCAGGTTGCTGGCGTATAAAACAAAACACCGTTGGGGCGCAGTGCCTTCAATAGATTTTTCTGCCTTTCAGGCAAATGAAGCCGCCGCGATTAAGGGTTTGGCCTTGAGTAATTATAAGATCGATAGCCTCAAAACGGGGGCTGATGGTAATGACGATGACCGAGCGCTCTACATTCTGCCGAATGCAGCTGATGCGAAAACGCTCAATGACGCTGAGATAGAAGCTGAGGTGCAGATGCGTATCATGAAGTTGGTTGATTTACCGCCGAACAAAAAGACCCCTGAAGAGCTGGGACATTGGGCCAGGGAGTCGGCCAAAGCGTATGGCTTTGATTGCGAAGTATGGAATGATGACCACGTTATTTCAGCTAAGCTATTTGCACTTCATGCCGTTGGAAAAGGAAGTGCGAACGAGCCGGTATTTATTGTTTCGAAATACTTCGGAAAAAAAGGGAAAGACATTGATTTGGCCTTGGTGGGTAAGGGAGTCACCTTCGATACGGGGGGAATTTCCATCAAGCCTTCTACAAACATGCACTATATGAAATGTGATATGGCGGGAGGTGCTGCAGTGCTGGGTGCCATAGAACTGGCAGCAAGGCTCAAGCTACCCCTGAATATTGCCGCCATCGTTCCTGCAGCTGAAAATAGTGTGGACGGAAAGAGCGTACTGCCCGGAGAAGTGATTCAAACCTTTTCCGGAAAGACCGTAGAGGTAATCGATACGGACGCGGAAGGACGGCTCATCTTAGCCGATGCCTTGGCTTGGACCGTTCGAAACCTCAAGCCCACAACCCTGATAGATATGGCTACTTTAACGGGAAGTTCGGTAAGAGCGCTGGGTTACGAGGCGGCTGCCCTTTATTCATCCGACGATGATTTAAGCTCGGCACTCTATGAAGCGGGGCTTAAATCAGGCGAAAAATGCTGGCCGATGCCGCTTTGGGAAGACTACGCTTCATACATTTACAGTGATGTAGCTGACCTGGCAAATCTACCTTCAAAGCCCGTAGCCGGCTCCATTGCAGCAGCAAAGTTTTTAGAAGCATTTACGGAGAACCATCCGAACTGGGCCCACATAGATATGCCGGGAGTGGCATTTCAGGGAAGCCCTTTTGTAAAAAACAAGGCAGCAACGGGGTATGGAATCGCCTTCTTCCGTACCTTTATGCACACACTCAAGTAGCCTTAACCGCCTCCTTATGAATCAATCTCCGCATACTTTTCTTTGCATCTGCTCTTATTTTAAAGGTGAAGACTTTCTCATCGCTTCCAAAGAGGCGGGAAATCGCGTATACCTCATCACTTCCTTAAAGCTGAAAGACGAAAACTGGCCTTGGGATCACATCGACGATGTATTCTTCATGGAAGAACAAGAAGATGGTTTTTGGAATATGGAGCACCTCATTCAAGCCGTAGCTTACCAAATGAGGAGCATTCGAATTGATCGCTTTGTGGCATTAGATGACTTCGACGTAGAAAAGGTATCGCGTCTGCGCGAGCAGTTTCGAATTCCGGGAATGGGTGATACTACAAGTCGCTATTTTCGCGATAAACTGGCTATGCGGGTAAAAGCAAGGTTGGAGGGCATTCCCGTGCCGGCTTTCACTTCCCTTTTCAATGATGCTCAGATCAACGAATACGCCGATACGATTTCTCCTCCTTGGATGATCAAGCCGCGTTCAGAAGCTTCGGCAGTTGGAATTAAAAAGATCGAAACCAAAGAACGTCTGTGGGAAATTCTTAACGAGTTGGGTGACGACCGCCATCGATACCTCTTGGAAAAATTTTCACCCGGTAAGGTATTTCATGCAGATGCGCTAACATATCAAGGAAAAGTGGTCTTTTCGCGAATCAGTGGATATCTAGACACTCCCTTTGAGGTATCTCACCACGGTGGCATTTTTCGTTCTCAAACGCTTGCGCTAAACGATCCCGATAGCAAGGCACTCATCGCATTAAATAAGCGAGTGCTCAAAGCCTTTGGTATGCAGTATAGCGCCTCTCATACCGAATTTATCAAGTCCGATGAAACGGGGGAATACTTCTTTTTGGAAACATCATCACGAGTAGGTGGAGCCCACTTGGCAGAAATGGTAGAAGCTGCCAGCGGAGTTAACCTTTGGAAAGAATGGGCACTACTGGAAAATGCGGTGGCAAAAGATGAAACCTACACCATTCCAAAAGACAAGAAAAAACATGCCGGGATCGTCGTGTCGCTCAGCCGTTTCGAACACCCTGACATGAGTGCTTTTGATGATGATTCCATCGTATGGAAAATAAATAAACCATGGCACGTGGGATTGATCATAGCTTCTGACAAGTTTGGTGAAATCCGAAAGAAGCTGGATGTTTATACCGAAAAAATAAGGCATGAATATCACGCCAGTGCGCCTGCACCTTTGAAGTCTACGTGAATACTTAGTACCGGGTATTGGGTATTGGGTATTGAGACAGATGAATTTCTTTAGCGAGGGAAGAATCCAACGCTGGCGCCTACCCAATCTTTGTCTTTATTGTAGCGCACGCCTACCATCTCGCCTTTTGAGATTCTCACGAGATTATTGACCAATCGCACCTTGGCTTCATCTTTTTCCCAGATCATCATGACACGAAGCTCACATTTAGCGGGACCGCTCGGCGTTTCGATAATTGGTTCATAATTCACCTTTCTCTGGATGATGAAGTTTTCTTTGTCCTCGATTTCGTCCAAATCTTTAGCTGAAATGCTTAGTTTGACTCCGCTGCCGGCAAAAGAATACAAGGGCTTAAGAACGTAGTTATGCAAGTCCTTCGGATACTCTTCCAATTGATCGAGGTAGTGACTTTCGGGTACAAAAGGGCTCTCGAACAGCGGCATGGTGTACTTACTAATTCTGAAAAACCAATTGGGATGACCTACCCATTCCACGTCGACCTCATCGTGAAAATAGTATTCCCGCTTCAGGTCTTTTCGTTGATTCAGTTCATCAAAAATTACCCGATTATAAATACGATGAATTCTTACCTCATCGCCATCACCGTTAAAATAGTAGAGTTCTTTTCCTCGTTTCTTCAATTTGCTAATGCAAAGCACTTTGAGCCCCAAGTGATTCTCGGCACCTAAGAAATCAATGTAGGTTACTTGTTTTTCAGGCTCTACTTCCAGCAGTACCACTGACTGCGGGTCGAAATCGCCGATAATCTCTTTGCGCAGTAATTCGATATATCTCATAGAATCTAAACCCCCGAAGTGGACGGTATATTTATCGGGAATAGAAAAATTCTCGATATACGCCTTGTACAGTAAGTCTTGGAAAAAGTAGAGCGAAGGAAAACCTTGAACTTCGATTAATTGAGGAACGATCTTCCCTTGCTCATTTTTACATATGCCGAAATCCATTTGAAGAAAGCGCGTGTGGTAATCTTCATTTGGCACCACTAATTCAGGGTGCTTAATAGCACCTTTCGTTAGCTCTTTAAAATTCGGTTGGAGTAAGGTTCTATTGATATCATCACAGGCTTGCAACACTTTTGTTTTTAAAGCAGTGTCAAAGAAAACAGGAGTTTCCGCCAGGCGAAAACCGGGGGTATGATCGTATGCCTTCGCTACATATGCTTTAAATGCTTCGTACTTCTCTTCTGTATAATTGGCATTAAACCAAGTCCTCATCTCCTTATCCATGCTCTATACTTTTGCGGGGGTAGTCACTTCCAATTTTTCCAAAGCGTTTTCCAAGAAAGCAGGAATTACCGTATTGTGCGTATGCTTAATCTTCTCGGGGTCTTCCAAATGCTTCATCATGCTGTTGTACTTGCGGATGCTGTAATTGGTCAATACCTTTTGCTTGTTCTCTTCTTTAGCAAAATGAATCTTCATACCATAAGGGTCAGCTTCAGGATGATACTGGGTTCCCGACATTTCATCAGAAAAGCGCACCGACATGATGGCGCGTTCGTACTCCACATGCGTTCTGATCTTTTCAAGAGAAAGGATTTCAGCACCATGGTCTCTGAAAACTTTTCGACGTGGCTGTATGAGTTGCCAATCGCGAATATCCACCACATAATAAGGATCTTCCAGATCTTTTAATAGTCGGTCCTCTTTTCCTTCCTTGGTCTTGTGACAGGGATACACACCAAAGGAAGATACTTTGCGGCGGGTTAATTCTCCCAACTCGAAATGATGACAGGCCATTTGAAATGAATGGCAAATGAAGAACATGTATTTCCTTTTGGCGGGATCGTCGGTATTTAAATTATGCTCCTTGATGGCATCCACCAATTTCTTCCATGCTACATCCCATTTTCCATCACCTTCCAAAGGACTTCCGGGACCCCCGGTCGAAATAAAAATATCGAATGACAAATCAGGGATTTCGTACTTCGCTCGGACATCAAAAACTTTGTAATCGAAGTGATCTGAATAGGTATCCAACATGGCTTTGATTGAACGCATTCCCTGATTGGGTGCTCCGTCATACATGTCCAGCAAGGCTAATTTTGCTCTCATTTTAGTTGAAATCTTTCGTTTCTGAAATCATGAAATCCACGACCTCGTTTAAATTTTGATTTTTAGAGTAGACCTCCAATTGTCTGTCTGCACCGGTTCCGTCCGAAATAATTTTCTCGATATAGGCCAATTGCTTTTTCGATCCTAAATCAGAAGAAACATCATCCACAAAGTCAAGCATCTCCAAAATTAATTCCTTGCACGGTTTCTCTTGCTCTACGCCAAAATCTATCAAATTGCCTTCAAGACCATATCGTCCTGCTCGCCACTTGTTCTCATTAATGAGGGTGCGACTGTAATTGTTAAAGCTACAATTCGATTTGTGGATTTGGTAAAGTTTTGCAACCAAAGCTTGAATCATGGCCGCGATGGCAATGGTTTCAGTAGCGCGTAAGGTCACATCACACACGCGCACCTCGATGGTGGGATAGCTTGGGTGCACCCGAATATCCCACCATATTTTTTTGGCATTGTCGATGCACTTGGTCTTTACCAATAGCTCCAAAAAGCGATCGTATTCAGGCAGACTATTGAAATGCTCAGGAATACCCGTTCGAGGAAACTTGTCAAAAACCTTCGAACGAAATGATTTGAAGCCGGTGTTTCTCCCTTCCCAGAAGGGCGAATTTGCCGAAAGAGCGTACAGGTGAGGCAGAAAGTATCGCATTCCATTGGCCATTTGTAGGGCCAATGATCTATTTGGTATCCCAACATGAACATGCATTCCGAAGATGAGATTGCTTCTGGCCGCGTCCTGAAGTTCCAGAATAATTTCATCATACCTGGGGTGTTGGGTAATCGTTTGACTTTGCCAGCTCGAAAAAGGGTGGGTTCCGGCAGCTCCGATTGCCAAGCCTAAACCATCTGCAGTTTCTACGATGGTTTTTCGAAGCAATTTCACCTGGTCTTCCGCCTCCGCAATGTCCCGGCAAATACTTGTTCCACCTTCTACTTGCGATTCGTGAAGCTCGGCTTTGATCTGATTGGGCAACAATTCTTCTCCCAGCCGCACCAACTCCTGCTTGTGCGAAACCAATTCTCGCGACTGCGGATCAATGACCTGATACTCTTCCTCTATTCCGAGCGTGAACAACATGGTTCCCGATCAACTTAAGACTTGGTAGACTTCTTAGTGATTCGGCCCTTTCGCGTGCTCACCTTCTTGGCAGATGTAGTGCTTTTTGATGAAGAAGGTGGAGTCGTTTTTACCGCTGTTACTTTCTTGGCCTTGGGTGCATTCGCTTTCTTTTTGGGGGATGCTGTTTTCTTAACAGCCGATTTCCCCACGGAGGTTGCCTTTTTGGTGGCAGTCGTTTTCTTGGCTGCCGTTGATTTCTTTGCGGTAGTTGCTTTTTTCGAAGCTGCAGCTTTCTTTGTCGGTTCTGCCTTAGCAGTAGCCTTAGAACTTGCTGCTTTTTTCGCTGTCGGTTTCTTTGGAGTTGTTTTAGTCCCGGAGGCCGTCGAAGCAGTCTTCTTGGCAGCCGATTTAGAGGCGGTACTTTTTGAGTTAGCTACTTTCTTGGTTGCGGTCCTTGTGCCGGCCTTGTTAGAAGCCGCCGCTTTTTTCGGAGCAGCTTTGGCTGCGGACGGTGCTTTCTTCGCAGCAGCCGGTTTCGAAGCAGAAACCTGACCTTTCACAAAATTACCCCAAGTCAAATTCATTTGACCCTCTTTATGTGCCTTGGCTCTTTCAATTGCCAAATTCGCCGCATTCTCGACAATCCACTCAAAATTATCCTCACCTACCGAATGGATATCGGCGTCAGGCGCAGGGTTGCAAAAGTCTATCGCATACGGGATGCCATCCCTTACTGCAAATTCCACC
>JGI12048J13642_10171107_pt1 | contig 34550 bp, 33 predicted proteins | sample ElkSlonscriptome_16_FD_13642 | JGI IMG/M metagenome (IMG submission 13642)
AAAGTATGCACATGGTGTCGAAAGCCTATTGTCCCTGTTGACCACAGGTTCCCTGGATGATGACGGGGAGGGGGCCAACCCGAAAAGGGGAAGGCGAGCATTCAATGCGCTTATCACAGGCAGAATCTGCACATTTAAGGTAACATGATTGACACACGCACATAGTCATGGGCTCATGGCCAGCAACTCATGCCGGGACAGCTGGGCTCTTTTTCAAGGATACCCTCGGTTTCAGGGGTAACCGACACACCATTCACTGCGAGACTGTATGCAACCACCATCTACCGATCCCGAAGCTATTACCGTCAAGGCCATACCACATGGCGAGCTCGAGGAATTTGCCGCGGGTTGCATTAAGGGTTCTCACTCCGGTCGGGTGAATCCCATCTCGTCTGCCCGCCTGCACTCGCAACTGCACAACCCATGTGCGACCGATGACGATATCGTCATGATCGCCGCCATGTGCGGGTCAATCTGCGTCGGCTACCACGGGCTTCTGCCAGGCTACTATCTGTATGGCGGTACGATTCGCAAAGTCTTTTGGGCCACGACCTTTTTCGTAGCTCCGGAAATGAGGGGCAGAGGGGTGGGCAAGCAGCTTGTCGAAGCGATTCTCCAGTTGGGCATCGACTTTGCCGTAACCCGGATGACGGAAGGAGCCGAAGGGGCCTATCGCAGCATGGGGCTGCAGACATTGGGGTACCACGAATACCGCCAGCTCAGGGCGGATAAGCTCAGACGCCTCCTGCCCGGCGCGGCACCTTCTGGCAGCACCAGATCAAACACTCCCTCTCTTTTGAAGGGTTTCCTCGAGGTTCAAAGCGACACGGCAACCTACCCCGCCGCCAGGCGGAGTTTGTATGCCAAGGTGCTGAGAAGCATTGGATTGACCGAGACCCTTCTCACCTATGAGGAGGTCGAGGAGATTGGAGACTGGCAGAAGAACCACCTGGATCGGGCCACTCCGCGTTTTTACCGGCCGGCAGAGGTGGTAAACTGGATGCTGCGTTTTCCCTGGGTCTTCTCACGGGAGGCGGTAACAGATGATGACAGGTATTATTTTTCCACCACCCGTGAACTCTTCACCTTCAAGGCCTTTCATATCTACGAAGACGACCGCTCCACACCCGCTGGTTTCACGGTAGTCTCTATCCTCAGCCATAAGCAACGCACCGTCGTCAAGCTTCTCGACCATTGCTTCCACAAACGTGAGCATGAGCACATGGCTCTTGTCATAGCCCTCTCCTGTGCCAAAGAATTCGGCGCCGACCGCATTGAATATGCCGGGTCACTGCACCGCTTCATGCCCACCGAACTCACGGAGCAGCGACTGATCAAAAAACAGCGGCGGCTCTTTCTCTATCATCCGGGGGCAGCGAACAGTCCGCTGGCCAGGGGAGCCGAAGATATCGTCCTCGACTACTGTGACGGCGATGTCGCCTTTGCCTGACCCCTTCTCTCTCAGATGCGAGAGTCGATATCCGTCCGGCAGATGATCTCCTCACAGAAGGGGATGAGGCGTCTGCTGTAAAAATGGCGGAAACCGAAGGTCTTGAGGATATCAATGAGGATTCGGTTGTGTTCGTTCAAGGGAAAGCAATAGGTGTCGGGGGTCTGCCCCAGAAAGGTCGCGAACCATTGCAGCGCCGCTTCGGTATCATACTTGATGTAGTCGAGCCATTCCTGGCGCGGCCGGGGCACAAATGCTCCTCGCCGATATGCATACCCCTGAAAAGCCAGCTTCGAACGAATCGAATACTCCGACTGCAGGTCGTTCTCATCACAACCGATACGCTCCAGCTTCCAACGACTCGGTCTTTTCTTTTTCAGCGGATGGTTCCTGGTGGGAATAACATCGTGAAAATGGCTGTGTACTCCAAGGTGGACATCCTTCATACCGGCCAATTCCTGCAGTTCCTCAACACGCATAAACGCAGAAAAATCATCTTCAAGCAAGGCCTTATACATGTATTTCTTCGATTTCTGGTAGGGGATATGTTCTCCAGTGAACATGCCTCTATATTTTCCGTGATGTATACACGACGAAATGATGAAATACACCATTTCCCCGGCGGACAGTCGACGCAGGAGGGGATAGTAGTAATATTGCGAGAAGAGTCCGTCATCGAACGTGAGGCGGCAGCCTGCCAGGTCGAGTTCAAAATACTCCTCCCTGATGTCATGTATCATTAGGTTTTCCATGATATCTCCCGTCAATATCCGTATTCATAAAAAAAGACAGAATCATTGTACATTTTCTTTTCTGATTCCCCCAGAGATCTTTGCCGGGCAGGCTGACATCACCAAAAAATTGAGTAATCTTGTTAATTCTGATCGTATAGTGCTCTTTTACAGACATACGGTTCCCTCCCTTGCAAGGCTACTGGCAGTCTCTGTAACGGAAGTATACCTATGTCCGCATTTTTTAGGTAAAAGTGCGCAAGAAGCCGATTCCCGGCTATTCTTCGTCACGGCTGTTAGTGGCAGAGGCACGAGAGGCACGTATTGCCGGACCATCTCCTCGGCGAACAGACCAGCTCAACTCGTCAAATATTCGAAAGCAGCGGCAGTATTTGAGAAAATACTAAACAACCCGATATACTCTTCAGAGAACGCCTTGAGGGGCTGCTGGAAGAATGTGCCTGGAACTGGGGCCGGGGTCGCCAGAAAACCGGGCAGCAGCGGTACGGCTGTCTGGAAGTGTATGAAGAAACATACAATATGCGCCATGACGCCTCTGGCGCATAACCCTTTGAAGTGCCGCCTCATCGGTTAAAATCATCCACCAGTACTCTGTAAACAGGACTTTTCGCCAGACTGCTGCCAGCCAATTATGGGGGAAAACGCTCTCGGATACTTTTAGTATTTGCGGAAACGTTAAATTATGAACATAGTGTTTAAACATGTGTTAAAACGTTTATAGAGTTGAGGTATTCTCATGCAAGATAAAAAACTCCTGCAATCCTGGAAAATAGTCGTCGACCTTATACCGGACGGCGTCATGATTGTCGACGCCAACGGCGCCCTTGTTTCCGTCAATCAGGCCATGATGGATATAACCGGCTACAACCAGGAAGAGCTGATTGGTCAGCCCTGTACAGTCCTCGGTTGTAACAGCTGTGAAAGAGAAGAGTATGATCCCACCGGTAAACGCTGGTGCAGACTCTTCAGCCTCGGTCATGTAAAAATGCAGAAAGCGGAGATGACCCGCAAGGACGGCTCAACCATCCACGTAATGAAGAATGCTTCTGTAATTGAGGAAAATGGTGAGTTTATCGGTGCCGTTGAAACCATCACCGACATCACCGAACTCGTTGAAAAAGAGAGTCAAATTGAGGCCTATCGTCGCGAATTGCAATCCGAATACACCTTTGAGGGTATGGTTGGAGTCTCCTCGAACATGCAACGGGTATTCAACATGATCGCCAATGTCGCCGAATCGGATGCCCCGGCTCTTATCATCGGGGAAAGCGGCACCGGTAAAGAGCTGGCCGCACGGGCAATACACGAGAATTCCAGCAGAAAGGCAAGGCCCTACATCCAGATAAATTGCGCCGCCCTCAATGAATCGGTACTGGAAAGCGAACTTTTCGGTCATGTCAAGGGAGCCTTTACCGGCGCCTACCAGAACAGGAAAGGGAGATTTGAAGCAGCCAACGGCGGCGATATTTTTCTCGATGAAATCGGTGATCTGCCACAATCCATACAGGTCAAGCTCCTCAGGGTTCTCGAAGAGAAAGTGATCGAGCGGGTCGGCGATAATCGCTCGATTCCCGTCAATGTACGCATAATCACAGCAACCAACCGCAACCTCAAGCAACTGGTGGAAGCGGGGTTTTTCAGGAGCGATTTTTATTATCGTATCAATGTCTTGCCAATAGAGATTCCACCACTGCGGGAAAGAAAGGAAGATATACCGATTCTTGCCCAGCAGTTTTTCAAACATGTTCAGCTCAAAAGCGGTAAACCGGTACACAGCATTTCCCCCGAAGCCATGGACGCCCTCATCCATTATTCCTGGCCAGGGAATGTACGGGAGCTGAAAAGCGCGTTCGAATACGCCTTTGTGACCTGCACGGAAGACGCCATCAAACCGCAACACCTGCCACCGGATCTCTCTACGGCCAAAGCCACGAACAACGCCCCGTCGCCCGTGGCCTTAAGCTTGGACGAACAAAAGAAGCGCGACCTCGAAGATGCTCTGCAACAAGCGGATGGCAACAAATCACAAGCCGCTCGCATCCTTGGCGTTTCTCGAGTAACTGTCTGGAATCAGATGCATAGATACGACCTCATCTAACGTCACCCACCTCTTTTCTGAGAATATTTCTCATATTTTCCCCCACCCTGGTCATTGTGGCACACTCCTTGCTATTTCACAATTAAGCTATTTTCGTACAAACTAAAAAGTACCAGGAAAATTACNCCAGGTACACGCTACCTGAACATTTTATAAAAATTGGATGACGCATCATTTTATATAAATGAACATCAACTGCGTAAGATTGGTTTTGAGAAAGGCATGGATGCAACGGTTTCTACAGAGAAAACTCCGGGATGATAACTGCTTTCAACCACCTGCTCGACCATTTGATGTCATAACACAACAGTTAGAATCAGTGAATCCTGAACCAAAAACATTTATCCCGTCATTTCAAAGCAATGCGGACGCATTCGGCCAGTACCGACACGGGCATTTCTTTGTCCTGCCATATTCAGTTTGCAGGGACAATCTTCAAGGTATTATCCAGGAGACATATTATGAAAGTTGAGATTTCGCGAAGGAAATTTCTCCAAGGCAGTGTTGCGCTTACAGTACTCGGGGGAACCTCGCTCAGCGGCGCGGACATCCTCGCCAAAAGTGCAGAGAAAGAACGACTATCGGGAAGCAGAACGGTTCCGACCGTCTGTGAAATGTGCGTCAACAAATGCGCTGCCATCGCCCAGGTCGACGACGGCGTGGTCAAAAAGCTCGACCCCAACCCCTACTTTCCCAAATCCAGAAACATGCTCTGCGCCCGCGGCGTGGCAGGCATTAAGGCCCTGTATGACCCGGACCGTCTGAAATACCCCCTGCTCAGGGTGGGCAAGCGCGGTGACGGCCGCTACAAGAAAGTCACCTGGAACGAGGCCTATGAGTATATTAAAGACAAGATGGTCACAATCCTCGACGAGGAAGAAGACAATCGTTCCTGCATCGGCTACTGCGCCGGCGAAGGTCTTGCCGAGCATACCTTTAAATCCTTCATGGCCCAGAAGATCGGCAGCGCCAACTTCCTCAATCACTCGACAATCTGCCTGCAGACTGCCGTCTCCGGTTTTGCCCTCACCCTGGGTGGTTACGGCCAGGCTGACCTCGAAAACGCCAAATACGTTATCATGGCCGGGGCCAACCGAGCGGAAGCCATTCTGACCCCGGACACCATGGACATCTTCAAGCGCACCAGAGGCCGGGGAGCCGAACTGGTGGTCATTGACCCGCGCTACACAAAAACGGCCATGCACGCCGATACCTACCTGCCCATCAAACCGGGAACGGACCTTGCCTTTGTGCTGGCACTGACCTACGTCACCCTCAAGGGGGATCTGTACAATAAGACCTATGTCGAAAACAACTTCAACGACTTCGAAGCCTATAAGGAGCATATCCTGGCCGGCGAATACACCCCCGAATGGGCCGAAAAAATAACCGGCATAGCCGCCAAGAAGATCTGCAAGATCGCCCACGATTTCATGGCGGCCGCACCGCAGGCCATCTACTATCAGGGACGACGCTCCACCTGGTCCAGCAACGACTTCCAACTGCGCCGGGCCATGGCTCTGTTTACCGCTCTCGGCGGCGGCGTCGACGTCAAAGGCGGCATCGTCTTCGGAAAGACACTGCCGCTAGGCGACCATACGATCAATGCTCCCCTCTATTTCAATGCCAAGCCCCGCATCGAGCAGGACAAGGCCGCCATCATCGGCGCCACGGGTTCCTGGGTGGCCTGGCGGGACATGGTCGCCGAGGGCAATACACCGTATCCCATCCGTGGCATGTTCGTCTACAAACAGAACCCCATGCTCTCGGTACCCGACTCGAACAAAACCCGCAAGATGCTGGAAAAACTCGACCTGGTCGTCGTCATCGACACCATGCCGAGCGACACCGCCATGATGGCCGATGTTATTCTGCCGGAGTGCACCTATCTCGAACGGGAAGATCCGGTCAAATCATTTTCCGGCATTGAACCGGCTATCGTTTTGCGCCAGAAGGTAATCGACCCGCTGTATGACACCAAGCCGGTCATTGATATCGTCCGCGGCATGGCTAAAAAACTCACCAAACCACTCTGGGAGATTACCAAGAAGTACGATATGGACGTTCAAATGGAGCTGGAAAATGCCCCCGAGGAAGAATACTTCAAGGAGTGGGGTTTCGACCTGGCGGAACCGTACATGCACTCGCAGGAAGAGATCAACAAACACATGTTCGTCAGCGCCCACGGGGAAAAGGCCTGGAAGCTGCTGCGGGAGAAAGGTGTCTACTATAGGCATATGCAGCGCTCCTTTAAACAAGTAGGCGTCAACTCCTATGAATATTATGCCCCTGGCGACAAGACCTATTCGGTATTGGAACTGGCGGATAAGGCTGACCGTGAAACCTCCATCACTGAATTTTGCAAATCCTGCGATCCCTGCGTCAATCCCGCGGATATCGCTCCCTGGAAGCGGATTTTCAACACACCCAGCAAGAAAATAGAGTGCAACCTGACCAGCATGACCGACCGGGGCGTCGACGCCATGCCCACATGGCATGACAAGGACTACGTCAAAGTACCGCCGGGGAAATACAAATTCATTACCGGCCGCCATGCGCAACATACCCAGAATGCCACCCAGAACAATGCCATCCTCCTCGAATTGCTGCCGGAAAATTATCTCTGGCTCAATGACGAGGAAGCTCGAAAGATGGGGATTGAGGACGGCGACCTGGTGGAAGTTACAAGCTCCGTCGGCAAGGTGCAGATCAAGGCCTACCCCACTCCAAAGATCATACCGGAGACGGTGTTCTACATCCATGGGTTCGGTTCGAAGTCCACTGGCCAGAGCCTCGCCTATCGCAACGGGGCAAGCGACAATCTCATTATAGAAGGAGCAATCGAGCCGGTCTTTGGCAGCGCCATCATGCATGAAACGCTCGTCTCCATAAGGAAGGTGTGATTATGAATTATGCAATAGCCCTGGATTATCAGAACTGTATCGACTGCCAGGCCTGCGAGGCCGCCTGCAAGGAAGAAAACGGCGTGCAGCTTGGTGCGGATAAACAGCGCATCTGGGTCAGTACAGTGGAAGGCACCATTTTTGGCAAGCCCTACACCAATACCTACCCGACACAATGCAACCACTGCATCGACGCTCCCTGCGTCACAGTCTGCCCGACCGATGCCAGCTATTATGTGAAAGGCAGCCTCGTCAAGGTGAACCCCGAGGAATGTATACTCTGCGAGGAGTGCGTCGGAGCCTGCCCTTATGGGGCACGCTTCATCGACGAAAACAAGGCGTCTGCCGACAAGTGCACCCTCTGCGACCATCGCATCGCCGAAAAGGGGACGACGGCATGCCAGGCTACCTGCCCCACCAAGGTGCGAACCTTTGGCGATCTCAGCGACCCAGACAGCGAAATTGTCCATCTCCTCAAAACCAGGAGGTTTTTTCTCCTGAAAGAAGAAGAGGGCACATTGCCGAAACTCTTCTTCCTGCTGCCGGAGGACGAGATCTACGCCAGACAGAGTGTTTCGGCGGAGACAAGGATCTATACCTGGGAGGACATTGAAGCGCACTACGTGCAGGCAAGCATGAGGAGAAGCAAGGATTGGAAAGTGTAATGGCTGTCGAAGTGTTTCACTGCGGAGCCAAACAGAGATTACTGTAGTGCAGCAAGGCCAGGGAAGAAAGCTATGCTCCATCCCCGATTCCTCTACATACAACGCTCTCCTTCTGGCCGAGATTTTTTATCATCGGCTCGGCCGGGGAAGCCATGATCATCTACATGCTTATTGATGCTCGGTTTTCAATGGGAAAACTATTCAAATATCATTTATCCACAAAGGAGAAACCATGCGTTCCAAGTCATTAGGGATACTCGTTCTGGCCCTTGGCCTGCTGTTGAACGGCTGCGCCGCCATGAACGAGTCCGGTACATCAACACCAAAAAAACTTACCGCCCCCGCACCGAATGTTCAAAAGCTGATCGACAAATTTCAACTGGAAATGGTCGATTACGCCTATGTCAAGAAGGCCATCGGTAACGGTACTCATGGCGGCGCCACGGCCAAAATTATCGATGCGAGGCCGCATAAGAAGTATGTAAGCGCCACTATTCCCTCAAGCATCAATATCCCTGACACCAAGTTTGACGACTTTATCGGTCAACTCGACGACGTCGCCAAGGATACCGAGATGATTGTCTTCTGCGGCGGCTGGAAATGCGGTAAAAGCCCCAAGGTTGCCGGTCAGCTGCAAAAAATGGGCTACACCGACGTCAAGCTCTACCAAGCCGGCATGCCGGAATGGGCTGCCCGCGATTACGTCGAAGTCGGCCTGCCGGTGGTCAAGACAGCCGTGGAGAAGGATTCCGCTCTGCTGATGGACGCCCGTCCCCGCAAGAAATTTCTGGGGGCAACCATTCCCGGTGCGCTCTCCATGTACGACAAAGATCTCGACCGGCTGTCCAGCCGCTTCCCTGTTGATAAAAACGAGCCCATCATCGCCTTTTGCGGCGGCTACAAGTGCGACAAATCACACATCGTCGCCAATACACTGGTTGCTGCCGGCTACACCGATGTCCGGGTATTTGCCGCCGGTCTTCCCGGTTGGAAAAAAGCAGGACTGGCAACCACTGCAGGTGGCGGTGCTAAGGCGCAATCCGCCAAAAGCACAACCGCTGCAGAAACCAAATTCGTCGATGGCATCAAGGTCGGTGAAGACGAGGGAACCGTCGATGGTGAGTGGTACAACGCAAAACTGCAGAGCGGCGCCGTTCCCGATAACACGGTCCTGGTTGACATTCGCGGTCCTGCTGATTTCGCCTCCGGCCATATTCCCGGCTCCATCAACGTCAAGGCAGGAGAGGTCAGTGCCACAGAGCTGGCCGCCAAACTTCCAGACGACAAAATCTCCATTTTAGTCTGCGGCAGCGGCGCCAGAGCCATGGAAGCCTACTTCAAGCTCAAGGATGGTGGCAAGGACGTCTCCAAAGTCATGTACTTTGACGCCAATGTCAGCTGCGACGCAAGCAACACCTGTGAAATCGAGGCCAACGAACCCCTGGGCTTCTAATCAACACGCACCCGGCATGGCTTCCCCCCGGAACCGCCATGCCGGGCAGTTGAAAACTACCATCTATATACACACACATTCGTATACAAGGAGGAACACATGAAGAAACTTTTCACTCTACTTTTTGTGCTGATCATCGCGGTCGGCTTTGTCAGCACCCCTGTTTTTGCCGATGCCGGCAAGGGCCAGAAAATTTTCATCAAACTGATGAAGAAGCCCTGCGGTTTCAACGGTGGGGAAATGGCCAAGAAGCACACCCAGGCCGAATGGGAAAAAATAAACGATGCCGGCAAACTCAACGAGGAGATGCTCAAGCAGTGCCCCGACGCTAAGCCGCTAAATGACAGATATGTACCGCATGTCTATGATTTTCTTTACAACTATGCCAGCGACTCGGGCAATGTACCGGCCTGTTGATGTCGAAGGGGTTTGAGAACATTCCAGATTGCAGTTCAACGACCATGGCATCGCCATGCTGCCATGCCATGGTCGATTTCCACGTTTTTTCCCGCAAATCCCCGAAGGCCTTTGCTGCAGGAAAGACTGTGATGGGAGCAGCCTCATGATAGAGTCGATGAATGATGAACATATCAGGGATATCTCCAAGCTGATGAAGTCGATATCGCATCCTATCCGCTTCAAGATCCTCTGCCTTCTTCGGGACGAGGAGGTGTCGGTGGGCGATCTGGTTGAGCGACTCAAATCATCCAACTCCAACATCTCCCAGCATCTCAGCATACTGCGCAACCAGGGTATTATAGATTACCGCAAGGATGCCAACTACATCTACAACCGCATCACCGACTGGCGGATTATCGAGCTCATCCGTAAAGTCCACCAGCTCTATTTCCTCAACCCGCCACTCATTCGCAAGCAGTATTTCGACCAGTAGGCATTGCTGAGCGCTATCCCTTCCAACGTCTGTCAATCATCCCGCGACAATCGGACCACCGATGTGCCTCGCATCTCCCCGGATGATCAGGCCCCGGTTATTCGCATCACTGGTAATTATCTGGTTAGCCCAAACATTTCATGAAAAAGAGATGCTACTCAGGGATTTTTGCCAGTTCCCAGCCAGCTATTTTTTTCCTGCTCCGAAGACCTCAATCGCCATCATTTCAGGACGGCCTCTTGAGTTTTTCTTGCATTACTTTCAGACAATCTGGTACTCAATCAGCAGATCCCCGGGCAAAAGATCGTACTCGCATTGTCCCCAATTCGATGTTTCTCCTTGGGTACCAGATCCAGCCTCCATATAAGCTGCCGAAATGCCATGACAATCAAAAGCATACAGAGGAGAGCAGAACATGAAGATAGTAGGAATCTGTGCAAGTCCCCGCCGCAACCAATCCACATCTTTTCTGCTGCAAAAATGTCTCGAGGAAGTGCGCAGCAATTCGTCAACCCTGGCTAAGGGCATCGAAACGGAAATCATCGATCTCGCCGGTCTCGACATCGGCGGCTGCATCGCCTGCGGCAAGTGCAAGGAAGGTGTGCAGTGCAGCCAGGACGATGATTTTCAACAGCTCATTTCCCGGCTTGGAGACCCTCTCATCAAGGGTTTGGTACTGGCAACCCCGGTATATATGGGCTCTATGAGTTCGCAGGCCAAGGCTTTTCTCGACCGTTCGGTGGTGTTCAGACGTAACGGTTTTCTCTTCAAGAACATCGTCGGTGCGGTGCTGACGGTGGGCGGTTCGCGCAACGGTGGCCAGGAACTGACCATCCAGGCCGTGCATGCGGCCATGATGATCCATGACATGATCATAGTCGGCGACGGCCACCATTTCGGCGGTACCGGCTGGAGTAATCACCCCGACGGCTATGAAGGCGACGAGGAGGGAATTACCGCCGCCCGGCTGACCGGCAGGCGCATGGCGGAAGTAGTGTCTCTGATGCGGTAAACCCAGTGCTGTGGCCGGCACGAGGGAAAGCTGCGCCCTTTTTAGCCGGCCGGTTACCCGCTGACCGGGTACAACACCTTTACTACTCGTGCCAGCCGACTTCCATGTTCTGTTCCATAAAATCAAACCAATGTCCGTTGCGGGCCGCATAGTCAAGCTCGAAACGGACAACGGCGGTATGGCGCTCCTCAATTTCCAGAAATTTCTCCATGACCCGGCGAATATCACCCTCGGTCTGTGCCGCCGCCTCCCTGTAAAAATCGGAAGTCTCGATCTCCATTTTCAGGGCACTGTTGAAAACGGTCTTGACGTCACCCAACATTTTCTCGGGAACTTGCGTTTTCATTTTTTCCGCTTTCTGCCGCAACGTCTCGGCATCGGGTATGGTCGTCTGCAATTGATCCGGGTCGATCTTGCCCCCTTTTTGCAGAAGTTCCAAACTATTCTCAAGAAAATCGATATGCGACTGCTCGTCTGCGGCAAGTTCCCGAAAAATTGATTTGCCTCGGGCGTCATCGACGGTTGACTCCGCTGAACGGTAGACATCGCAAATCTTCTTTTCAAATTCCAGAGCGGTTTTCAAAACTTTTTCAGATTCCATCCTCCCTCCTGCTGAATATACTGTAGGCCACCTTGAAAAATGGCCTTTTCACGCAATCTCTTCGTTGTGTCAGGAAATTTTATCCTCGTAATATTAGGTATATACCTCTGGTAAATTTTCCTGACACGCCTCGACCTTGAGCGAAAATCCCTATTATTCAAGGTACCCTGTAACTGTTAAGGCACCGGTGAGACAAAAACGCCATACACCCTGAAAAGATCATAAGGACTCTCGGAGGATTTGTCGATCACCTCACCTGTCCCCGGGCTTGGCCGCTGTCCTCCTCCGATGCCTCGTTCTCTGAATTCCTGAGCCCTGGCGGCAATTCTCGTATGTAAACATCCTGTTTGGCATAGGGAATTTCCACACCTTTGGCGGCAAAAGCCTTATAAATGGCATCATTGAGCCTATCCATGACCAGGCCGCGAAGTTCGGGATTATCTATCCAGGCCAGCAATTCAAAGTCCAGACTCGAAGCGCCAAAGGTGCGGAACCGCACCCGCGGCTCGGGAACCGGGCAGACCTTCTCTTCGTTGTGGGCAATCTCCATGAGAATGAGACGAACCGTATCGACATCAGAACCGTAGGCGACACCGATCTTCACCCTCAAACGCATTTTGGTATGATGCCCCCCCGACTGATTAACGATGGTCGAATTACCGATTATAGAGTTGGGAATGGTAATTTCAATATCATCGCGGGTGAGAATACGGGTGCTGCGCAGACCGATATTCATGACTTTGCCCCTGTCTCCCCGGTCGAGGACGACATAATCGCCTATTTTATACGGGGCATCGGCCAGAATGAATACCCCGGAAAAAAGATTCGACAGTGTATCCTTGGCGGCAAAACCGACGGCGATACCGACGATCCCCGCCGAGGCCAGCCAGGCAGTCATGTCAATCTTCCAGATAACGAAAAAGGCATAGATGCCCACGCCAAATATGAGAATTTTGGCGGCATTGTCGAAAAGAGAAAGGGTCCTGTGCTGGATGAAGGCATGGGTATAGGAAAGATCGGCCAGCCTCTGCAGCGTCATGGTGGCCATGCGCATGAAAAAGACCACCCATACCAAAGCGCCGATGGTCCTGATGATTTTGCCCAACAAGAGATCGAGACGCTCCGACAGTGGCATGAGCTCGATGCCGGCATAGATACCCGCCGCCAGCAGGGTGTAGTAGATGGGCGGCCTGAGCATGAGTATGACGTGCTCATCGATATTGAATCTTGCCGAAGAAAACAGCCGGCGCAAAAGCTTGAAGAGAATCCAGGTAACAAACGAGGCGACGGTAAAAGTGATGAGTATGACCGCCGCACCCTGCACCCAGGGATTAGAGGAAAAAAAAGTGACAAGCGGATCAAGCATTTTAGCAATGGAGCGCGTCGACGCTGCATCCTCGGCCGCTTCAGCCCGAGAAAGGGGAAAAAGCAACAACGCCGGTAGAAACAGTCCCGTCCTTTGCAGAAAAAGCATCATGGGTATACCTTTGCCGTTACGGCGGTAGACAAGGATAAAAAACACTGAGGCCAGGGATATTCTGGAGTATACATCGGCGCCGATATCGCTTCAACCGGCTCTCACGCTGTCTGCAACTGGAACGCAGAGCTTGAAAATCCATCCGAGAGCCTTGGCGACAACGGGTGGTAAGCTGTTCTCTTCAGTCACCCGAAGATTCCGGCCACCAGAGATATTTGTCCAGATCGATTCTGTCGCACTCATCGAAGACCACTCCCTCCCCCTCCAGCAATATTTTTTGACGCACATAGCCGGCATTTTTGGAAAGGGAGATTTTCCCCTCCCTGTTCACCACACGGTGCCAGGGAAGCCGGTATTTCCCCGAACAGGAATGGAGCACCCGGGCCACCTGTCGGGCGCCGGAAGGATTGCCGGCCCGGGCGGCGATAATGCCGTAGGTGCATATCTTTCCTGCGGGAATGGCGGCAATGCCATCGATTATCTTGCGCGTAAATACTGATTTCATCGCGGTTTCTCTTCACCCTCTGCGGCCGCTCCATGAGGGAACCGACCTGCAGGTCAATCACTTGCACAACCAGCAGACACCGAAGTCGGCAAACCGGAGGCAGGCCCCTGAAATCAATTAAAAAAAGTGGTAAATGTTTCCACGTCCTCCCGCGGCGTACGATAGCTGTTGACCAGCGCTTCATTTTCCTCGTAGCCCAGTGCCATACCGCAGAGCAGGATGGTGTCGTCAGGATAGCCGAGAATATCTTTCACTATGGAGGCATAGCCGCTCAACGCCGCCTGTGGACAGGAGGACAGTCCCTCGTCCATTGCCGCCAGCATCACCGACTGGATGAACATGCCGCTGTCCATATAGGAACCTATGGCCAGTGAAGGGTCAAGAAAGAAGAACAGCATTGCCGGCGCACCAAAACCGCGGTAATTAGCCTCCCACTGCTGCAGCCGTGCTTCCCGGTCTTTGCGCTCTATGCCCAGGGTGTCGTAGAGCAGGGCTCCACAGGCTATTCTCCGTTTCTTGAAGGGATCCTGCCACTTTTGCGGATAGTAGTCGTAATCGCGATCTTCCGCCTTGCCGCTGCGAAAAGCCGCCACCAGAGCCCCGGCAATCTGTTCTTTGGTTTCTCCGGTGACCACCGCCACCTGCCAGGGTTGTGAATTGGCCCCTGAAGGTGAGAATCTGGCAGTATCGAGTATCCTGGTAATAATCTCGCGCTCCACCTCCTTCTCCTGGTATGCACGTATTGATTTTCTCTTTCGAATCGCTTCTGAAATGTCCATGGTTTCCCCTAATAGATGAAGAGCGGCTGCCTTCCTTGCTCTCTCCAAGAGCCGGGAGGCGCCATTTCAGGTGATCGCCGGCTCCCTCTCTCTGTACCACCTCTCTGTGTGTCCTTCACCGACCAGACACTATAATTACAATTGATTTCAGATGGCCGCAAAGTATAATACTGAAACCTGACTCCCTCCAATGTTCAGCAACGCATCCTCAGACAGGGATACTCTTTTAAAGAGTTGATATGCTGAGCTTCAGGGGCATCAGATAATGAAAAAATATACCTGATTATCCCTGAAACTCAGCCTCGCCAATTATGGGGGAGACAGGGGTGCTCCTTTCGCGGGCGTCTGTAGCCTGGACGGCTGCAGTCGAGCCCCCTGGGATGGGCTCATGGCGTACCGGGAAAAGAGTATCCCTGTCCCAGACCGAGTTGCTGAGAATAAGGAGTAATCAGAAAAATATATATACTGTGAGTCCATTGTCAAAAAATCAGCCCCTGCTGAGGATGCAATGCTTGATAAATTGTTCTCCCCCGAGAGCGTCGCCGTAATCGGTGCCTCTAATACCTCCGGAAAAGTAGGACACGACATTCTCGCCAACCTGGTCAACGGCGGATTCAGGGGCACAATAATACCCGTCAATCCCGGCGGCGGCGAGATTCTCGGCCTGCCTGTCTGCAGCAGTCTGCATCACTACGAGGGCGAGATCGATCAGGTCATAGTCGCCGTTCCTAAAAGCAGCGTACTCCAGACCGTCCGGGAGGCGCTGGCCAAAAAGACCAAGGCGGTCATTATCATCTCCTCAGGATTCAAGGAAACCGGCAAATCCGGCAGAAATCTCGAAGAAGAGATTGCCAGACTCTGCAGGAAAAGCGGAGCTCGACTGCTCGGACCCAACTGCCTTGGCCTGCTCAACACCAAGAACAGCCTCAACAGTTCTTTTGCAGGCAGCCTGCCCGCCCGTGGCAAAATCGCCGTTTTTTCGCAATCCGGAGCGCTCTGCACCTCCATGCTCGACCTGGCCGAGAATAGGCGGCTTGGACTCTCGAAGCTGATCAGTATCGGCAACAAGGCCGACATAAATGAAAACGACCTGCTCTCGTATCTTGCCGACGACGATGACACCAGTGTCGTCACCGGCTACCTGGAAAATATCGTTTCCGGTGAAACCTTTATCAAGACGGCCGAAGAGACCAGTATGAAAAAGCCCGTGGTGCTTTTGAAATCTGGGACCACCGAGGCCGGTCTGCAAGCTGCCGCCAGCCATACCGGCGTTCTAGGCGGTACCGACACCGCCTACGGCGCCGCCTTCAAACGCGCCGGAGTTATCCGTGCCGATACCTTCGAATCCCTTTTCGATTATGCCACGGCCCTGTCCATGCAGCCGCTGCCCAAAGGCGATCGCGTACTGATCATCACCAACGCCGGGGGGCCCGGCACCATGGCGGCCGATGCCGTCGAACATTCAGGCATGAGAGTGGCCGTGCTGGCCTCGAACACGGCCACAGCCCTGCGCGACAAACTGCCGGAGGGCATCAGTGTCGGCAACCCGGTGGACGTACTTGGCGATGCACCGCCGGGCCGCTACCGGGAAGCGCTGCAGGCGGCACAACACGACGACAGCGTCGATGCCATAATCATCATCCTTACCCCCCAGGTGATGTCCAACCCCAAAGAGACGGCCAGGGCCATCGCCGATACCATTGATGGTTCCAAGCCGGTTCTCGCCTCCTTTATGGGGGGCAAGGACGTCATGCCCGGCAGACTCGAACTCACCGCCGCAGGCCTGCCCGACTATGAATCACCCGAGCGGGCCGTCGCCGCCCTCAAGGCCATGTACGACTATGGCCGATGGCTCAACCGACCGCCGAGAAAAGTCACCCGCTTCCGGGTCAACCGCAGACGGGTGGAACGTATAATCACCCGTTCACGACGCTTCAACATCCTTCGTCTTAACGAGGTCAAGTCAAAAAAAATCCTGCAGTCCTACGGATTCGACGTCCCTGACGGCGCCCTGGTAACCACTGCCGACGAGGCGGTGGAACAGGCCCGCCGCACCGGTTTTCCGGTGGCCATGAAAATCGTCTCTCCCGATATCGTCCACAAGAGCGACATGGGCGGCGTCAAACTGGGCCTCTCCACCGCCCAACGGGTGCGCGACGGATTCGACCTCATGATGATGCGCATTCTCCAGCAGGTGCCCGCTGCCAGAATAGAGGGCATATACGTCGAAAAAATGGTCGACCCCGGGCTCGAGGTGATCATCGGCGTCAGCAGGGACCCGCAATTCGGCCCGATGCTGATGTTTGGCCTCGGCGGCATCTTCGTCGAGGTGATGAAAGACGTCACCTTTCATATGGCTCCCATTACCCAGGACGAGGCTATCAGGATGCTGCAGTCCACCAGGTCCTACGATATCCTCAAAGGCAAACGCGGCCAGAAGGGAGTGGATATCGTTGGCATAGCCAGCGGCCTGCAGCGTATCAGCCAGCTGACCACCGACTTTCCCGAGATCATCGAGGTCGATATCAACCCCTTCATCATCGGCGAATCCGGTACCGATCCGGTGGTGGCCGACGGCCGGATGACGCTGATCTCCGCGGACAAGAAGATTATCATTTGATTTCCACAGCCCTCATCAGCGCAGTCGTCTGGTAAAAACACCCTTTTACGACTATCAAATTCGTTCCATGAGCGTTATGGTATAACATCTCGATGCTATTTTGATCCGGCGGTCAGAAAAATACCGCTGGGAGATTATTCATCAACCTCAGAGAGTGAAAGTACGGTGCAGTTTTTACCAGTCGCTGGACAGGAGGATTCTCCGCAGACACAGCAGCCCGACGAGGCAGGCATCGTTGAACTCGCCAGCCTTGCAGAAGAGGAGAGCAGCGGAGAGGTGTGCTGTGGAGGCCCTGCGCCTTCGCGGTCAACCCTCTTCGAAAAGCCGGGATATGAGCTGAAAGGCTACGTACGTGCCTTTTTGAGAAAGGATGGGGACGATATTCCCCTGGTCAAGACCAAACTCGACCGGAAGGACCATCGTCAAACACTGCTCGCCAGACTCGGCATAATCAGGGACGACTATCGGGTACCGCCAGGGCTTTACGGGACCGGATCACCCGGTGCAGACTCCCCTGTCCTGGTCACCGCCAATTATAAGCTGACTTTTGATTTCGTTCGCCGGGAGTTGGACGGAATCGACTGCTGGCTACTGGTTCTCGACACCCGTGGTATCAATGTCTGGTGTGCCGCCGGCAAGAATACCTTCTCCACGGATGAACTGGTGCGGCAGGTTGAAAACACCCGACTTGCCGGAAAAATCGAGCACAGGCGACTGCTCATTCCGCAACTCGGAGCAACCGGCATTGCCGCCCACCATGTCATGCTCAAGTGCGGTTTTCGGGTGGTTTACGGTCCCGTACGCATTGCCGATATCGGTGATTTTCTCGACAATGACATGCAGGCCACTGAAGAAATGCGCTCCGTCACTTTCACCCTTTGGGAGCGATTTGAGCTCATCCCGGTGGAGCTGTATATATTTAACAAAAAAATCTGGTGGGTTTTTCCCCTGCTTTTCTTTCTTGGCGCTCTTACCCCTGATTTTTTATCGCTGGCCGATACCTGGAGGCGAGGCCTGCTCAGTTCGGCCGCTATCATTCTTGGCTGCACCAGTGGAGCGATGATAGTCCCTCTGCTGCTACCCTGGATCCCCGGCAGGAGCTTCGCCTTCAAGGGCGCACTGACCGGTCTGCTGTTGGGCGGACTGCTCCTTTGGGTCTCAGGAGCAGGGCCAGTTGAAGGTACAGGTCTCTTGCTGATCTTTATCGCCATCAGCTCCTATCTGGCCATGAATTTTACCGGCTCCACCCCCTATACTTCACCTACGGGTGTGGAAAAGGAAATGAAGGGCGCCATTCCCCTGCAGGCATTCGCGCTGGTTGCAGGAGCGCTACTGTGGCTTGCCGGACCCTTTATATAAGGAGAAATGGTATGAAATCATTCCGATATCTTGAGGGCGTCGCCACCATCAGGGTTGATCGGCAGCGTTGTGTAGGCTGTTCCATGTGCCTCACCGTCTGTCCTCACAGGGTGTTTACCATCCAGGAGAAAAAGGCCGTACTTGTGGATAGAGACGGCTGTATGGAATGCGGTGCCTGCGCCACGAATTGCCCGACGGAGGCCATCAGCGTTTCACCCGGCGTCGGCTGCGCCTCACTCATCATCAATCGCTGGCTCAAGGGAAAGAAGATCGGAACAGGAGGCAGCTGCTGTTGATACCACTATGCCTCTCCCTGATACTCGGGTATCCACTTACGCAAAGAACAGCCATGAATGCTGCAATGGGCCTCTGGAGGCAATCCCCGCGTTTTTCAAAGAAACAGCTGGCAGAGGTAAAAGGCGTAACATTACGTTGTCGGTACCCTTGTTAAGAGTAGCTCGCCTTAAGGGTACCTTGAATAATAGGGATTTTCGCTCAAGGTCGAGGCGTGGGAGGAAATTTCACCGGAGGCATATACTTACTATTCCGAGGATAAAATTTCCTGACACAACGAAGAGATTGAGTGAAAAGGCCATTTTTCAAGGTGGCCTTAAAACGAGCCTGGAAATCGACACTACAAACAGCGGAGGTCATCAATAATCAGCCATGAGAAGCGTCATTATACGTTTGATCATCATCGCCGTATTTATCCTGCTCGGCAGCTATCTCTACTTCCGCCCCCATTCCACACCCATCGATACCGCCTCAGTTACCATTGAGCATGTATCCCTGTATCACTATTTTTCCGGACCCCTCAGCGGCGGAATGGAGGAGACCGTCAGTATTATCAATTCATACAGCGAAAATGACAAGATACTCGCGAACGCTCTCGATCATGAGGCTTTCAAAAGCCTCATTCTTTCCAACCTGGCCAAGGGCGACCCTCCCGAGTTGTTCACCTACTGGGCCGGTGTAAAAACCCAGGACCTCGTCAGCAAAGGCTACCTCGAGCCACTCGACGATATCTGGAAGAGTCACGGATTCAATGACCGCCTGGCAGAGAGCCTGGTCAATACCGCCTCCATCTACAACGGACGAAAATATTTCCTTCCGCTTGACCGACATCTTGTTGGGTTTTTCTATAATGCGGCCCTTTTTGAGGACCTCGGCCTGAAACCACCTGAAAATTGCCAAACTCGAGGCCGCCGGCGTTCTTGCTGGGGGAATAGCTCACGATTTCAAAAACATACTTACAGCAATCCTGGGCAATATCAACCTGGCACTTACCGACGCAGAGCTCAAGGAAAAGACCAGAAAGCTGCTGCTCAACTCGGAAAAAGCCTCCATCAGGGCGAAGTCGCTGACAGAGCAGCTGCTGACCTTCGCCAAGGGGGGAGACCCCATAAAGGAGACGACGACTTTGCAGGATATCATTCAGGAATCCGCCTCCTTCGTTCTCCATGGCGGCAATGTGTCGATGGAGTACGACTTTGGCAACAACGTCTGGCCTGTTGAAGCCGACAAGGGCCAGATCAGCCAGGTCATTCAAAATATCATACTCAACGCTCGAGACGCCATGCCGGAAGGCGGCACCATTCATCTCGGTTGCCGCAACTTCTACAACGGCAACACCATTCCGGAACTTGCCGAGGAGAGACTTATCCACCTGACCATCAGAGATCACGGGATCGGCGTGGCGGAGGAGCTGCTGCAGAGGATTTTCGACCCCTATTTTTCGACCAAGGAGGATGGCAGCGGCCTTGGTCTGGCGGTAACCTATTCGATTATTCAAAAACATAGCGGCCATATCAAAGTGGAGTCACAACAGAATGTGGGCACCACCTTCCATATCTACCTGCCGGCCTCCGCCCGCCTGCCAACGACTGCCACAGGGGCCGCCAGCGAAGCCGAGGCTGAAAAGCCCTGGAAGATACTGATAATGGATGACGAAGATATGGTTCGCGGCATTCTCGGCAACATGCTTTCAGCCCAGGGTCATACTGTTCTCAGCTGCAGTGAAGGGCGTGAATGTCTGAAAATCTTTGAGGAGGAACTGGCCAGAAAAACCGCAGTGGATTTGACCATTATGGATCTGACCATCCCCGGGGGCATGGGCGGCAAGGAAACAGCCAAAAGAATCTTGAAGCTGCAGGCCGATGCCAAAATCATTGTCGCCAGCGGCTATTCAAACGATCCCATCATGTCGACCTACCGGTCATACGGCTTTACCTCCGCCCTCGGCAAGCCCTTCACCTCACAGGAACTCCGTTCCGCCATCATCAAACTGCAGCGGCAGGTCGGCTGCCTGTAGCCGATGCGTGGTCCGGGCATTTCATGAAAAATGGACGCCCCCTATTATACAGAATGATAACCAGCAGATGATGATGTTCTCGGGAAATGGACATAACCGCCATTGTTTTCTCTTTGTACAAACTGTTACCTCCACAATCACCTCAAGACTGACCATAACAAACTGATATATAAAGTTATCTTTAACACTCAAGTCATTTTTCATAAAATGTTCGGATTATGTCCAGGGTGCCTGAAGGGGGATCGTATATTTTTTCATGTACTTCCAGACGGCGGTGCGGCTCACTCCCAGCCTCCTGGCCACCTCGGCCTTGTTCCAGCGGCAGTCGCCCAGAAGCGCCAGCAGTTCATCTTTTGTCACGGTGCCCGATCTGTTGCGGACGGTGATGGCTGGAGAGGTGTTTCCTGCCGGGCTGCCGGCATAGCGCCGCAGATTCTCGGGCAGATCCTCGGTGTCGATTCTGTCGCCTCCGCAGAGGACGAAGGCATGCTCAATGGCATTTTCCAACTCCCTGACATTGCCCGGCCAGGGATAATCCATGAAGATGCGCATTACCTGCCGTGAGCAATCGACGATATTCTTACCGGTTTTGGCGCCGTGAACTCTGATGAAGTGGCTGGCCAGCAGAGGAATGTCCTCTTTGCGCTGCTGCAACGGCGGGATGACAATGGGAAAAACGTTGAGTCTGTAGTAGAGGTCCTCGCGAAAGGATCCTTCGGCAACCATCTCCTGCAGATTCCGGTGCGTGGCGGTGAGAACGCGAATATCGAGTTTGCGTTTTTTCGACTCGCCGACACGTTCAATCTCCCGCTCCTGGAGAACGCGAAGCAGCTTGACCTGGATAAACGGACTCAACTCGCCAATTTCATCAAGGAATATGGTACCACCGGTCGCCTCCTCGAAACGCCCGATTCTGGCATGGACCGCTCCCGTATAGGCTCCCTTGATATGGCCGAAGAGCTCGCTTTCCAGAAGAGTTTCCGAAAGTGCGCTGCAATTGACGGCAACCAGGGGGCCTTCCCGGCGGGCGCTGTTGAAATGGATGGCGCCGGCGATCAGTTCTTTGCCGGTGCCACTCTCCCCCTGGATCGAAACGGTGGCATCACTTCTGGCAGCCAGGGTAATCGCCTGAAAAATCTGGCGCATTGATCGGCTTTTGCCGATGATATTGTCCAGGCGATGGCTTTCACCGAGTTTGAGAGAGGCCTCTTCGGCCCGTCTGCGAGCCCTGTTCAACTCGGTGAGATCGGTGACGGTCTCGACGATGCCAAGGATGCGCCCATCGCCATCCTTGACGACACTGGCGTTCTTGATGACCGGGACGAGACGACCGCTTTTATGCTGCAGCTGACACTCCTTGGCTTCGGTCTGCTCCTTTTCGAAAATACCGCACCGACTGATATCGGCGGGACAATTTTTACCGAAACAATGACTGCAGCCAAGGAGGGCGCAGGTTTTTCCCAGCGCTTCCTCGGCGGAATAGCCGCTGATCATCTCCATAGACCGGTTCCAGGAAGCGATGTGACCACTCTCATCCATGGTGAAAACACCATCGGCCATGGAATCAATGATACGGCTTATGAACCGGTGATTCCATATTTCATGATTTCTCATTGTCACCCACCCCTCCGTCGAGCTTACCACTTGGGTAACGTTACACTGCTTCAAGTAACGTTACTTAACGTTACCCCCTGTATACTGGCAGCACCAGGCCCTGTCAACAATTCTCTATTTATTGTGTAGTATCAGAAAGCTATGCAAAATTATTACAAATGGCACATATCGTGAAATGGTAACGACAGGAGGAATATCGCATGTACTTCACCGAAGAGAACTGCAAAACCACCCTGCCGGCATCGGTCGCCGCAGTCAGCGTCCTGCATTACTACGCTCGCTGGTCGCTGCCGTGTCGAAGACAATATCTGGTTTTGCGCCAACTCCAGAATGATTACCGGCAGGCGCTGAAAATACTGGCGGTTGATGTCGAGGACTTTTCCCGAATCGCTGAAGCCCATACCATCCACAGCATTCCCACCATTACTGTCTTCTCCCGCGGAGGAGAACGGCGCCGGCTGGTCGGTCTGCAGTCGCTGGAGGCTCTGCGTCGGGTGATTGCCGAGGTAACGGAGACTGGCGATATTCTCAAAAAGACATACTTCACCACGAAAATATCTTCACCTACACCCATACAGGAGTACTTACATGAATAGAGCTGAAAACGTTTATGCCGTCGAAAGCAGCAAAGAGCTCACCCGCTTCGTCGAAGACTTCATCCAGCTTGCTGGTGCCAACGATTTCGTCATCAGCAATAAGCCAACCATGGACATGAAGAAGACCTTAGCCAGCCACGGCGGTCAGGTAACCGATGATTTTGATCTGCATATGATGCAGGTCTGCAAACCGATCAAGGCCGACAAAAGTCTCACCGCCAATGCCGAGCGTGCCATTCTCATGCCGAAATTCGTCCATGTTTTTTCGGCCGGAGGAAAAACACAGATTCGCTACCTGAGCTTCGGTGAGAGAGATATCAGAGCGCTGGTGGAAGACGATCCCACTTTTTCCGACTCGCTGGCGGACACCACGGCGACGATGCGCGAGATGATCGACCAGGCGAAATAACCACAGCGACAGCAGAAATCAAACCGCTGCTTTTGGCAGCATACTTTCTTTTCAGCTTCGGAGGCATCCACTATGTGGAACCTGCTCATCACCGTCAACAAAAAGCTCACCTACGCCATTCCAGCAATGATGGTCGCCGGATTCATCTTCGGCATAATCGTCGACCCATCAACGGCCGGGTGGCTCAAAAACCTCATCATCCCCCTGACTTTCCTTATGGTCTACCCGATGATGGTCACCTTGAACATACAGCACCTCAAACAGGGAATGGACCTGCGGCTGCAGTCAACCACCCAGCTCATCAATTTCGGCGTTATTCCCTTTATCGCCTTTTTCCTCGGTAAAATGTTCTTTGCCGATCAACCCTATATGGCCCTTGGTCTGCTGCTGGCATCACTTTTGCCCACCAGCGGCATGACCATCTCCTGGACAGGCTTTGCCAGGGGCAATATGGGAGCAGCCATCAACATGACGGTCATTGGCCTCACCCTGGGTTCGCTGGCCACCCCCTTATATGTCAAATGGCTTCTCGGAGCCCATGTCGAGGTCAACCTGATCAAAGTCTTCCAGCAGATCGTCTATATCGTCTTCCTGCCCATGGCCGCAGGCTATTTTACCCGGCGGCAACTGCTGAAAAAATATGGCATGAAGTCCTTCAAGGAAAAGATCGCCCCGCGCTTCCCGGCGCTTTCCACAGTCGGGGTGCTGGGCATCGTCTTTGTGGCCATGGCCCTGAAGGCCGACACCATTATCGGCAGGCCGGCAATGCTGCTCGTCATTTTCATTCCTCTGTTGCTGCTCTATGGCATCAATTTCGCTTTCTCTACCCTGATAGGCAGGAGATTCTTCATCCGCGGCGACGGCATCGCCCTGGTCTACGGTACGGTCATGCGCAATCTCAGCATCGCTTTGGCTATTGCCATAAATGGTTTCGGGGAGGCGGGCGCCGACGCCGCCCTGGTTATCGCCCTGGCCTATATTATCCAGGTGCAGTCGGCGGCATGGTATGTCAAATTTACCGACAAGATCTTCGGCCTGCTGCCGGAAAAAGCGTGACGGTCTCTTTATCCGCATCGTCTTGCCAAAGAGGCAAAATTTGGTTCTTCCTAATTGAGCGTACTTATGCCTCAAGGTGGTAGGAGACGGAAGATTCCAAAATTTGTTTTGACTCATCCAATATTACGGGTATATGTTATTAACTGAACATCTCATCGCTCGCTGAGGCTGATCAAGCCTGAGCCTGCGACACCGCATCAAATATGATACCCAAGGAGGGAATATGCAAGCTGGAGAAAAACTCGTCGTCGTTGGATGCAGCGGGGCCGGCGGACCGATGGCCATGATGGCAAAAAAGCTTATGCCCGAAATCGATATTACCGTTTTCCGCAAGGAAGAGCATTTTATTGTCAGGTGAGCCTTGCCGCATGTGGTAGCCGGTCTGGCTACCGAGCAATCCATCGTCATCCCCGATAAAATGCTCAGTGATGCGGCTATTGCCGTCCATCATCAGGAGGTAAGCACCATTGACCCTGAGAGCAAACAGGTCAAAACCTCTGCTGGCCAAAGCTACAGCTACGACAAGCTGTTTCTCGCCATGGGTTCAAGCCCCTTTATCCCACCGATAGAAGGGCGTGATCTTGAAGGGGTCGTCACCCTGCGCGATCTTGTCGATGCCACGGCCATAAAAAAGAGGCTCGCTTCCGGGGGGAAACAGATCGTCTTTATCGGCGCCGGCTTCATCAGTATGGAAATAGCCGCGCTTTTAGCCGAACAGGGAGGTGATGCCACCAGGATTACCGTTGTCGAACTGATGGACAGGGTACTTCCCCTGATGCTCGACGGTGATATGGCCGAAGGCGTGCAGCGGTATTTGGCCGACGAAAAAATCAACTTCATCACCGGCGACAAAGTCGAAAAAATCATCGGCCAAAACGGCAAAGTAAAGGGCGTGCTGCTGGCCTCGGGCAGAAAGATAGAAGCCGATCTGGTCTTCCTCAACATCGGCGTCCGGCCCAACCTGGAACTGGCCCGAGACATCGGCCTTGAAATGGGGGATTACGGCATCAAGGTAAACGGCTACCAGGAAACCTCAGCCCCGGATATTCTGGCTGGCGGCGACTGTGTGCAAAAATACAGCTTCATTACCGGCAAACCCACAGCAGGCCAGTTGCGCGGGCCCGCTGTCGTCCAGGGAAGGCTTGCCGCCAAGCGCCTTGCCGGCTTCGATATCTCTTTTCCCGGTGTTCTCGACGCCGGTGGCTGCAAGATGCTCGATATGACGGTGACCGCGACCGGCCTCACGGAAACACGGGCCCGGGAAGAGGGCTTTGAAACGGTGAGCGCCATTGTCGACTCCCGCAGCAAGCACGGCATGATAGCCGGCATGGCGCCGTGGCGGCTCAAGCTTGTTTTCGACAAAAACAACCACCGCCTGCTCGGTGGTCAGATCGTCAGCCGGGACATTGCCCCGGCCAGGGAAATAGATGCTGTTTCCGCCTTTATCTTCGGCAAAAAAACCATCGCCGAATTGACGACATTCACCTCGGCATGCAACCCCGATATTTCCTCGGAACCAAGTGCGGAACCGATCACCATCGCCGCCGAACAGGCCCTGCAGAAGGCGACAAAATCCTGAAGACAGAGGGAAGAGCGGTCCGGGCACCGGTTGCGCCCGGCCGCCTGTTCAATTCTCTACGGAGAAATGGCCGGACAGCGCGTGTCGACACCTCCGTGATCCGTTGGGGAACTTCCCACAGTGAGAAATACCCCGACTTTTCAACAGGAGCTCAAGGTCGAACAAACTGTTGGTATTGCCCTCTTATCCTCTGTAGGGCATAAAAAAACCTTTTACCCGCCGAATCGAGACATCTGGTTCCGGGGGATGAGCAGCAGCTTGCCGGCAAGCTGCATATCCTTATCGCCGAAGCTCAGGCAACGCCTGCGGACCTCATTGAGCACCAACGCAGCATATGTCTGCCCCCAGAACCAGTCGGTGAGCGCCAGGCCGTCCGTGGTTTGTCCCGGCTGCGCAGCAAGGGCTTCGAGGTAGATTGCTTTCAGGTCTTCCGCTCCCAGGCGCAGGCGGTCGGAGAGGCTTTTTCCATCGCTCTCCGCTTCAGCCGTCTTTCCCGCTATAAAACTGCAGAACATCTCGCCTATTGCATCGGCGCTCATATCGCTGATGCCGGAAGTGGAGCGATCGTTTTTTTCCAGCGCCAGACGATGCCAGCTTTGCATCTGTGAGAATTCCTTGCGAAAATTCAAACAGAGTTCGTCGATGCTGCCTTTTTCAGGCGGCGGCGGAGAAAAATTGACCGGACAGGCGATCTGGGCCTGCGGCCCCTCGATTTCGCCGGCATCTTCGGGATAATCCTCAAGAACGGGTCCTGTCTGGTATTTCAGCAGCCCCAATGCCTGTTTGAGCACATCCCTCTGAAAATCAGCATCATTGGGGTTGCCAAAAGGTCGGCCAAGGGGGAAGCTCACCCAGAGCGCCCGTGGCGGTTTGATGATTTCCGTGTGTTCACGGATAAGACTGATCTGTGTCGTGGCAATATTTTCAGACTCTAAGAAATGCCCCAGCCCGCCCACGGCGCGCGTACAATTGGGTCAGACCGGGATAAGAAGTACGACCTCCACTCCTTCCTGTTTCAAAATTGCTGCCAATTGCTTTGCCTCCTCCTCCATGTGCTCCGGAGCCGTCGCCCCCATGAAAGAGTAATGATAGCGGGCGACACCGCCGATAAAGCCTTCATCCGCCAGCTCTTTCAGCCTGTCGATGGGCAGCACCATATTGAGATCCTGTTGGAATCCGCTGCGGTCGTAATTGGTCGAGATATGACTCATGACCAGATCGTTTGCGGCGATATCCGAGGGAATCAAACGGTAGCCGCTCTCACCTACGCCGAAAGGCTTGTCGGAACGACGATGCAGTCCGGCCGTCGAAAGAAGCGCAACCCTGGCCTTCGAAAGAGTGATTCCTGCAACAAAGGGTGTCGACTCGTAGGTTGGGCAGGGAAGATTGAGCAGGTGTTCCCTTTCTGTTTTTTCAAATTCTGCAAGACGAACCATCTATTTCCTCCTGTGCGATTCTGTTTTTTCCCTGGCGAAAATCTCGGTTATGCCCCCTGAACCGGCATGCGGGCGGCCGGAGAGCCCGCCAGTGCCGGATTACCGATCATCCTGCCTCGGCAATGGCGGCTCCAAGCTCGGTGAGTGCCGATATTTCCACCGTCGGCGTAAACTCCCATGGATCAAAGACCGCCGCCGCAGAGCGTTTCACCCAGGCGCTGTTGAGGCCTGCTGAAAGAGCACCAATCACATCGAACGAATTGCCGGAGACCAGCCAGGCTGCCTTGGCCGTCGCCGATGAGCGGCGCAGAAAATGCGCATAAACGGCAGGGTTTGGTTTGAAGCTCTTTATCTCATCGGTGCTCACCACATCCTGGAAAAAGCCGAGGAGGCCGGCGTTCTCCAAAAGAACAGTCAGATCTGCTGCCGGGCCATTGGAAAAGGCGAAAAGACCATACCCCGCCTCCTGAAGAGGAGGAAGCGCCTCCACGGCATCGGCAAAGGGCGGCAGTTTTGTATATGCTGCCATGAGGTCCTTTTTGCCCTCCGCCGGTATATCAATTCCCACGACTCGACAGGTATATTCCAGGGCCTCACGGGTACACACGGTAAAGGAACGATAATTTTGCATCAAAGCCCGGCGAAAGGAATATTCCAGCTGTTTATCCCTCCAGATACCGGCAAACTCGTCAGCCCTCTCCCCTGCATATCTTTGCAGTGCCGAGGCTATGCCTGCTGTATCTATGAGGGTGCCATAGACATCAAAACCCAGGATGACTGTCATGTGTGCCCCCTTGACCTTTCTTTGGAAGGTGCTCAATTTTGCACCTGGAATTGCTCTGCGACCATTTCGTATCTCTCAGCTTACCTTAAACTGCCGTCTTTATAATAGCTATTATCTCAATTGTTCATTTTTTTTCCGCAGCGCCGATATTTCATACGAAGTCGGTTGCTCGTCGATGCGCCGTTTTCAACGTCACTGATTTCTGGTATACCTAGCGAAGAAAAAGCAACTCTTTTATGGGAAAATCGACACAGGCATGGACTACGACGGCAACTGGCAGGAACGCTATAAGGAAATGGTGGGTACCGCCAAAAAGGCGCTTGGCCGGGTGCGTTCCGGCAACCGGGTCTTCATCGGCACCGGCTGCGGCGAGCCCACCGAACTGGTCAAGGCGCTGACTGCCCGGGCCTCAGAGCTGGCCGATGTCGAAATCGTGCAGCTCTTCACCAAGGGCGATGCCCTCTACGCCCAGAAAAGCCACGCCGGCAGCTTCACCGTCAACTCCTTTTTCATCGGCCAGAACGTTCAGGCCATGATTCAGGAGGGGCTGGGAAGCTATACGCCGATTCTGCTCTCCAACGTCCCCCATCTCTTCTATTCCGGCCAGCTGCCCCTCGATGTCGTCCTCATCCAGGTGACACCGCCCAACGTCAATGGCAAGGTCAGTCTGGGCATTTCGGTGGACATCGTCAAAAGCGCAGTGGAAAATGGTTCGCTGATTATTGCCCAGGTCAATCCTCAGATGGTCTGGACCATGGGTGACAGCATGGTAGACGTCTACGACCTCGACATCCTGGTGCCGGCCGACATACCGCTCATAGAACGCCGTGACGAGACACTGCCCGAGATCAGCCATACCATCGGCAAAAATGTCGCCGCTCTGATCCCCGACGGCGCCACCATTCAGTTCGGTCTCGGTCGCACGCCGGGATTCGGGCGCATACCCTACGCCGCCATCCCCTATCTCAAAGAGAAAAAAAATCTCGGTATCCACTGCGAAATGATCACCGACTCCATCATCGAACTGGTGGAATCAGGGGTGGCCACCGGTGCTCGAAAAACCATGGACCGGGGTAAAATCGTCACCAGCTTCTGCATGGGTACGAAAAAGCTCTACCGGTATGTCGATTCCAATCCGCTGTTCTGCTTCCGGCCGACGGAGTATGTCAACGACCCTTCCATTATCAGCCAGCAGGCAAAGATGGTGGCCATCAATGTCGGCCAGGAGATCGATCTCACCGGCCAGGTCTGCACCGACCTTGTCGACGGAAAATTCTATTCCGGCATAGGCGGCCTGGTCGACTTCAACCGCGGCGCGGCACGTTCGCGTAACGGCAAGACCATCATCGTCATCCCTTCCACAAGCATCGACTCCAAACGCTCGCGCCTCGTTGTCCGACTCAGTCCCGGCGCCGGCGTCACCATTACCCGCGGCACTATCCACTACGTCGTCACCGAATACGGTGTAGCCTATCTCTACGGCAAGTCGGTACAGGAACGTGTCATGGCCCTGATCTCCATCGCCCACCCCAAATACCGCGAACAACTTTTCAAGGCCGCCGTCGAGGCCCATTACATCCGTCCGGAAATGGCCGATGTCACCACCGGTTTCATGGTTCCCAGGGATGATTTCATGCGCACCACCATGCTTTTAAAAGACGGAACCCAGGTCTATTTCCGTTCGATCCAGCCCACCGACGAGCCGCGGATGAAGGATCTTCTCTACGATCTATCCAAGGAAACCATCTACTACCGCTTCATGAGCCAGGAAAGCAGATTCACCCACAAGCAGATACAGGATTTCGTCTATATCGATCACCGCAAGGACGTGGCCATCGTCGGCACCGTGCCCGAAGCCCACGGCGACGATATAATCTGCGTCGGCCGTTACTACCTCGATGAAGAAACGAACAGGGCCGAGGTCGCCTTCATCATTCGCGACGACTGGCAGAACAGAGGCCTGGGAACCTTTCTCTACAATCACCTGGCCGAGGTCGCCAAACGAAACGGCATCGCCGGTTTCACCGCCGAAGTCCTGCGCAACAACACCCGCATGCAGACCATTTTTATCCACGCCGGCCACAAGGTCTCGCATACCCTGGAAAAAGACGCCTACAGCTTTATCATCGATTTCTGAGCCGGCTGCTGGTACTTTTCCCCTTATCCGAATCTGTGCTGCCAGCTGTTGCTTTCTCATCAGCGCCGGCCAGAGCCTTCACCTCATTCCGGGAACCATTTACTGAACTTGCCCTTACTCTGCAAACCGATCTGCAGGCAACCTGGACAACTTCCACCATGCCATGGCTGCGAAAGAGGCAGGGTCTGAGGCGGTATCCACAAAGAGAGACGATGAGTTGCCGAACATTAGGGATAATAAGGTTTTTTATCATGAATATGATATACTTGTCGGTAAAGGTGGATTTTTCGGCCAGACAGGGCAGCAAAGAGGCGTATGGCAACAACAATCGTTCAACATTTCGAGACCGTAACCATTCCCGGCGATGAGCTCTTGCAGCGCCTGCCGCAGGAAGTAAGCAGGTGGGTCGTCAAAGGTGCACTGCTGGTCACCAGGGAGGATCTGCCGCCTACTGGGAAAGACAGCGGAAAAGAGATAAAGCTGGAGCTCGGCGACCATGTCGAACAGAGTGGCGACGGTAGTGGCAGCGTGCTGGCGGCAGCGGCCGGATACCCGAAGCTTACCGTAACTTCAAGCGACAATGTGGATGTGTTCACAATCAATCTGGAGCCGATGGTGGAGATCGATAGCCAGGCATGGCTGGCTAAACTCACGGTATACCCGGCGATCAACGAAGCAGATGTACCCAGCAAAGCAGTTATCGAGGAAATCTTCGCATCGGCCGGCGTGCGCTATGGCATCCGAACTTCGGTTATCGATGATGCTTTACAGACCGTCGCAGACGAAATGACTCCGGTGCTGGGCAAAACCATCGCCAGAGGAAGACTACCGGTCAATGGCAAGGACGGCTATCTCAGACTCGAGGTTGAAGTTGGCGAACAGCCCGGCCTGGAGCTTGGTGACGGCGGCATGAACTACAAAGAGCGCAATCTCTTCGTCGCTGTTGCCGCCGATCAGTTGCTGGCGACAAGAATTCCCGCAACTCAGGGCCTGGCCGGTATCTCTCTTTACGGCCAGGAAGTATTGCCGCTGGCAGGCAAAGAGTTGGAGGTCACAGCCGGCACCGATACCATCTTTAATCAGGATACCGGAGAGATACGAGCGGCAACCAGCGGCATCGTTTCGGTGGCCGAAGGCAGTAAGATAAGTGTCACCGCCAAGAGCATTATCAATGGTGATATCGATTACACCACTGGCAACATCACCTCCACCGCCGCTGTCGATATCAGAGGAAATGTCAAACCGGGTTTCTCCGTCTTCAGCGAAGGCAATCTTTTTATCAGCGGCCGCGTCGAATCGGCGCAGGTTACCTGTCTTGCCGATGCGGTCATTGCGAGCGGTGTCACCGGTGAAGCCACGGTGGTAAAGGCTGGAGGAAATCTTACCCTCGCCTACGTCGAACAGGGCCGGATCCATGGCAGCGCCGAAGTCGTCGTCAGAAAACAGATATACTACGCCAGGATCAGCGCTCGCCACGACCTCCGCTGCCAGGGACAGACAAAAGCTGTCGGTTCGTGGTTGTGCGCAGGTCACTCACTCTACCTCGGCAGTGTCGACAGGGAAAGCAGCAGCCATTCCATGCTGGCAGCAGCAGTCGACTGGGAGCGCCTTGAAAAATACCTGGAACTCCTGGAGCTGGTAGACAACTGTGAACGACGGGTGCGTGAATTGCTCCACCGTCTCGGACCTGGCGCAAGCAGCAGGGATATTGCTAAAAATGAAAAGAAAAAAGCCAAGGCATTGCAACAGTTGGAGCATTTCAACCTTGTGCCGGTCGGTTCGGAGACTGACCTGACAAGCTGCATCCGGCACGCCGGCGCTCAGAGGATCTTTGTTACCGGGGAGATACAGGCCGGCGCCGTGGTCCGCATCGGCAATATCGGCACACGACTTGGAAAGAACCTCCATAACGGCAGCTTTCAGGTGAATCACGATAGAAATTGTCTTGAATTCACCACCAACGACGGAAAAAATAGCCTGTTGGTCTAATCCCTGCACCACAGGTCTCTGCTGAGTTCCCAGTCGAGGCATCACGGGAGCGGTTCAGCCTGTTTTTCACGAGATAGCGGCGCTGTGCGGTGTCGGTTTACGGACAGAGGAGATGGTCATGTATGTCAAATTGTGGATGGTTGAAGATCCGGTAACAATCGGGCCGGAAGCGACTTTAGCGGAGGCCGTAGAGCTTTTCCGCCAGCACGGAATCAGGCGGCTGCCGGTAGTGTCCAAGGATACGCTGGTCGGCATTCTCGGTCGCCGCGACCTGGAGGGGGCCCTGCCCTCCTCCCTGGAGGCAAAGGATGAAGGGGAGGAGGTCTTTGTCGCAGAACACACCGAAGTGCGGGCTGTTATGATTTCGCCGGTAATTTCCATCGGACCGAACGAAACGCTGGTCGATGCCGTCAAAAAGATGCGCAAAAACAAAATCGACGGTCTGCCGGTCGTCGCTGACGGCAGGCTCGTCGGCCTTGTTTCCATAACGGATATCCTCGACGCCTTTTTGGAGATCATGGAAACCAAGGGCGGCGGCATGCGTCTGGACCTGCGGCTTGGCAATCAGCCCGAGGCCCTGTATGAGATGATCGAGACAATGAGCGACCATGATCGGGAAATTGTCGCCATCTTCCAGCATCACGGTTACAGCCGTGATCATCAGCTGGTTACCGTTCAGGTGCGCGGCCGGGATCAGCAGGAGCTGATAGACGGACTCTGGAGCGCCGGTATACAGGTCGAGCGGGTGACGGCGGTCCTGTGAGGAAATTCAGCTACGCGCCTGGGGGACCCCAATACGCTCTCTGAAGATTCTATCAAAGGGCTGTTTGAAAGAGACAGTGATATAGCAAGGACAGGCGGAAAAGGCATTTCGGCGAGGCAAAAACGGTTACTTTGTATGGACAGAGATGCAGGCATCATTATAGTCTCTCCACATCATACTGACTGCACTCACATCTGTTTGGAGAATTGCCCATGTTGAAAATACCGGAAATAAAAAAAATACTCTACTGCACGGATCTCGGCAAACACACGAGCCCCGTATTCATGAATGCCCTGGCCCAGGCGGAGAAAAACAACGCCTCCATCACCATCATCCATGTAGTCGAACCAATGACGGAATCGGCCAAGGCCGTGGTCAGGACCTATATGTCCGACATCGATATCGACGCCATTCAGAGGGAAGGCATGGATAAGGTTTTCGCCTCTATGAAAAAGCGGATCGACTCCTTTCTCAGGGAGAAATGCGGCAAAAGTTTCGAATCGGCACCGATCAAAGAAATTCTGATCGTTGCCGGCAGGCCCAGTGAGGAGATTCTCAACACGGTCAAAGACCAGGGGGTTGACCTCATCGTCCTCGGAAAATCCTCCGGCAAAGTGCTTGGCAACCGGGTCATGGGCTCCACCGCCCGTCGGGTCAACCGTCTCTCCAGAGTTCCGGTCCTCGTCGTCCCCAACCGATAACCTTGTCTGGCCGGCGTCAATAACGCCGCCGGCCGGAAATGTCTCCTTTCATGCTGCAAAGTTTTGCTCCGGTGGCGACACCGGCGACGAAGATACTTGTTCTGGGCTCCATGCCGGGAGCGCAATCGCTTGCCGAAGAGGAATATTACGCCCATCCACGCAATGGTTTCTGGCCTATAATGGGTGCGCTTTTCGGCGCCTCCCCCGCCCTTGCCTATACCCAGAGACTGGAAATACTCTGTGAAAACGGCATTGGTCTCTGGGATGTGATTGGCAGCTGCCAGCGTGCATCGAGCCTGGATTCGGCCATTGAGGAGAAGACAATCAGGGTCAATGATCTCCAGGATTTCATCGACCATCACCAACGGATACGGCGCATCTGCTTCAACGGCGCCAAGGCCGAGAAAAGCTTTCACCGCTACCTTCCGCCTCTTCCGGAGAACAGAAAAATCGAGTTGATCCGGCTGCCCTCCACCAGCCCCGCCAACGCCCGCCTGAGCTATAACCAGAAGCTCGACATCTGGCGGCGGGCTCTACTGCGGTAATCCTGCCACCCCGTCCTGATTTTTCTTGCGGCCGACAGAAGCAAGTACGGCTTATGTGTAGAAA
>JGI12048J13642_10027754_pt1 | contig 34334 bp, 34 predicted proteins | sample ElkSlonscriptome_16_FD_13642 | JGI IMG/M metagenome (IMG submission 13642)
TGGTCGAGACGGTTGAGTGCCGCCGCGCCGTTCTGTTGCGGCATTTCGGCGAAGACCCGCCGACGACATGCGGAAATTGCGATGCCTGCCTCGAGCCGCGCCCGGTGGTCGATGCAACGACGATTGCGCAAAAGCTGCTCTCGGCGGTTTATCGCACCGGCCAGAGCTTTGGCATCGGGCATGTCGAGAAGGTTCTGCTAGGCAGGACTGACGAGCGCGTGATCCAGCGCGGCCACGATGCGCTCTCGGTGTTCGGCATCTTGAGCGAGGAGGAAGCTCCGCTCCTGCGCGCGGTCGTGCGCGCGGCGAGCGCGCACGGCATCCTCAGCGCAACCGAGCATGGCGGGCTTGCCCTTGGCCCGGGCGCGCGCGCGGTGCTCAAGGGCGAGCGCCGCGTTCATATTGCCGAGCCACCTCCCAAACGCCGGCGGCGCGCGAGGCGGGGCTCGCCTGGCAGCGACGTTTCCAATCCGGTCGGTGATCCGCTGTTCGATGCGCTCAGGGCCCGGCGTGCTGCGCTCGCCAGGGCCAATGCGATCCCGGCCTACATCATCTTTCACGACAGCGTGCTGCGCGACATTGCCCAGGAGCGCCCGCTCACCCTTGATGCGATGCGCGATATCGCGGGCGTGGGGGCAAAGAAGCTCGAGACTTGGGGCGAGGAATTCTGCGCGGTCGTGCGCGAACACAGCGGATGATCAGCTCTCGAGGGTCTCAAGCAGTTCGAGCGAAGCCTGAGTCGGCGGCAGGGCATCGTCGGGGCGATAGCTGGCTGTCAGCTTTTTCGCCAGATCGCGCGTCAGGAGCGCGTTGAGCGCGTTGCCCAGTGCGGGCCGCTGGCGGCTGATGGCGCGCAAGGCATCGGCATCCCATTCGACATAACGCACGCCATTGGGCGCCACGGTTGTCGCAGAGGTCTTGCGATTGAGCACATAGCCGACTTCGCCCACGAAATTGCCTTCAGGCAAGCGGAACGGGCGGCCATTTTTCTCGACCGAGATGATACCTTCAAAAATGTAGAACAAGCCGCCAGAAGGCTCGTCCTCGCGGGTGAGAACTGTGCCGTCGGGATCTTGCGCGAGCCGCCACCGGGCAATCTTGAGGATACGCCTGAATTGGCCAGGAGTCAGCGTCTCGAATGCGTCGAACAGCTGCTTCTCATCGTCGCTCAACCGGAATGTGGTTCGCTCGAGCGCAATCTGAACGAGCACCCAGCAATTGACCAGGACCATCAGCAGGCTGGTTACGATCGGATCCCATAGTGGCCCGCCCGGCAGGACCAGATAATACGCGATATAGACGAAGGTCGAGATGATGATCAGCACGCGCAGCTGCAGTTCGTCTCGAATCGCGTAGGCCAGTAGCAGCAGCCCGGCGCCCAGATAGATGAGCCACGAAGGACCGGGTGCGATCATCGCTGCCCTGCGAACTGACGGTAGCTCAGCGCTTCGGCGATATGTCCACGGCGCACCTCTGCGCTGCCCTCGAGATCAGCAATCGTGCGCGCGACGCGCAGCATCCGCGTGTAGGCCCTTGCCGAAAGGCGCAGCTTCTCGGCCGCCTGGGCGAGCAGCGCGCGTCCGTCTGCGTCGGGTGCGGCGTGCTCTTCGAGTGCTTCGCCCTCGAGCTCGGCGTTGGAGCGCAGGCCGCGCTCTCTTGCGCGCAACCGCGCAGCGGCCACGCGCGCGGCGACATCGGCGCTTGCCTCGCTGGGCGCAGGCAGGGCAAGATCGGTGGCCTTCACAGCGCCAACCTCGACGTGGCAATCGATCCGGTCAAGCAGCGGCCCCGAAAGCCGCCCCTGATAATCGCTGACGCAGCGCGGATATCGGTTGCACTGTTGCATCGGCTCGCCCGCATAGCCGCAGCGACACGGATTCATCGCCGCAACCAGCTGGACGCGCGCGGGGAAGGTTACATGAGCGTTGGCCCGAGCGACATCGACCTGGCCTGTCTCGAGCGGTTGGCGCAGCGAATCGAGCACCGCACGCTGGAACTCGGGCAATTCGTCGAGGAACAGGACGCCGAGATGCGCGAGGCTCACCTCGCCGGGCCGTACCTTCAACCCGCCTCCTGTCAGCGCGGCCATGCTCGCTGAATGATGCGGCGCGCGAAACGGGCGCGCGCGGCTGATCTGGCCGGCCTCGAGCAGGCCAGCGACCGATTGCACCATCGAGACCTCGAGCGCTTCGTCGGGCGAGAGCGCGGGCAGGATGCCCGGCAGACACGAGGCCAGCAGGCTCTTGCCCGAGCCGGGCGGCCCGATCATCAGCAGATTGTGCCCGCCCGCCGCCGCGATCTCGAGCGCGCGCTTGGCCGTCTCCTGCCCCTTGACCTGCTTGAGGTCGGGCCCGGACGGCGCATCGCGGATCGCACCGCGCTCGGGCTCGGCCAGCGTGCTCGAACCCTTGAGATGCGCGAGCAGGGCGGACAGATCGCGCGGCGCCAGCACCGGCACCCCGCTGGCCCAGCGCGCTTCGGAGCCCTGGCTCTGGGGGCAGATCAATCCGCATTCGCTCGTGCTCGCATGAAGCGCTGCAATCAGCACGCCGGGCGATGCCACTACGCGCCCATCGAGCGCCAGCTCGCCCACCGCGATCCAGTCCATCAGTTGTTCCGAATCGGTAATCCCCATCGCCGCGAGCAGCGCGAGAGCGATCGGGAGATCGTAGTGCGAGCCATCTTTCGGCAGGTCGGCGGGAGAAAGGTTAATCGTGATCCGCTTGGGCGGCAGCGCAAGACCCATGGCAGCGAGCGCTGCCTGCACCCGCTCGCGGCTCTCGCTCACTGCTTTGTCGGGCAGGCCGACGATCGAAAAGCGCGGCAAGCCACTGGCAACCTGGCACTGGACCTCGACGCTGCGCGCTTCGAGCCCGAGATAAGCCACCGTCCTGACGAGCGCGACCACCGCGTTTCTCCCCCCCACCTCGAGCATCAAGCTATCGCGAGTTAAGCATAGGTTGTCGAGGGCTTAGAGGCCGCTACGAAAGTCTTCGGCAAGCATAAAGATTTGCGAATTCCTAGGTCCGCCCTGCGCATAAATTCGGCATGCAAAGACTTGCCGCCCTTGCCGCCATTTTGTCGCTCCTGCTGTGGCCTGCCGCTGCGATGGCCGGATCGAGCCCCCATTCGATGCGCACGGTGTCGGTAACCAGCTGGGTCGAGGAATGGGATCCGCTGAGCCAGCGCTGGGTGCGCATCAGCGAGACGGAAACGCGCGATTCGCCCTTTCCTGCCAGGGTGCCGAACGATGTTGCGCAGGCCGATAGCCCGATCGCCGCGCGCTTCGCCGTTCCCTTCGCGCCTCCTGCGGTCTATCCCGCTGCCCCGGAAGCGAGCGCGGTTGCTCAATATGGGCCCTTCGTCGTGCTCGACGATTCCCGCGCGGCCATCGTCGGATCGACCGACAGCGCATCGACGCGCGCATTTGATGCGATGCTGCGTGATTTTCCGCGGCTTGCCGTGCTCGAATTCATCGACGCGCCCGGAACCAGCAACGACATCGCCAATCTTGCGGTAGGGCGGCGCATCCGCGCAGCAGGGCTCACGACGCATGTCCCGCGCGGAGGATCGGTGCGTTCGGGCGCGGTCGAGCTGTTCCTGGCTGGCGCGCACAAAGTTGTCGACGAGGGCGCGCAATTCGCCGTCCATTCCTGGCTCGATAATTACGGCCGCGAACCCGATGACTTTCCCGCAGATGCGCCCGCCAATCGCCTGTATCTCGATTATTATGTCGAGATGGGAATGACCCGCGAACGCGCCGAGAACTTCTACGCAATGACCAATTCGGTCCCGCACCATTCCGCGCGCTGGTTTGGGGCGGACGAGATGCGCTTCTGGCTGCGCGGCGAGCCGCCGGCTCTGCCGCGCCCGGAAATGGGCGAGGTCCAGCTGGTCAGCGCCGAACCGGTAGCCCCGGCTTCGCTGGCGCGGGTGTTTGCGATTAAAGCCTTGAGCAGCGCGCCGCTTTCGCTCCCGCTGATCGAGTTCAAGGTGGACGTCCCGCTCGCGCTCGGGCAGGCACCCCGGATTGCGGTGCAGCCGATGCTGCCCTACGCCGGACATCCAAGTTTCGCGCTGGCCACAAGCCGAGATGCGGCTTGACTCTGATAGCGCAGTTCCATAATTGCGCGCGCTTGATCGGGCTGCACCCGCGCAAGGAACTGCGTCGGCATCGCGGCCCTACCAATTTTGCATCAGCGCTGCAGCCCCAGACAAGCTGCGAGCCGGTGCCGACAAGTATTCGAGGATAGAATGAAGCGGACCTTTCAGCCCAGCAATCTCGTTCGCAAGCGCCGTCACGGCTTCTTCGCGCGCAAAGCCACTGTGGGTGGTCGCAAGCTCCTGCGCGCGCGCCGCCGCCGTGGCCGCAAGAAGCTGACTGCCTGAGCGATCCCCGACTGGCCGCGTCTGATCGGACGCTCGGCCAAGGTGAAGAGCAAGCCAAGGGGGCTCCCGCCGGGGGCCCTTTTGTCGTATCTGCCGTGCCTTGTCATTTCTGCTGTGCTCATGATCGAACCCGCTCATGTCTGAAGTCCTCACCCGGCGTGCCGATTTCCTCGCGGCGAACAAGGGATTGCGCAATGCGCGCGCAGGCTTTGTCCTGTTGACCCGGCCCAATGGCGGGCAAGGCATGCGCTATGGGATCACGGTCACCAAGAAGATTGGCAATGCTGTTGTGCGCAACCGGATGAAGCGCCGATTTCGCGAGCTCTTGCGCGCGACCTTGCCGGAGCGGGGGCTGGCGGATCACGATCATGTCCTGATCGGGCGCGCAGGCGGGATCGAGCGGAATTTCGAGACGATGCGCGAGGAGCTGTTCCGCGCGCTCGAGCGGGCCCGCGAAGGTCGCGGAGATCGCGCACGCGGGCGGCGGCCGGGCCGCGGCGATCGTTCGTCGCCCGCCGAGCGGCGAAACCGGGCATGAAGCACTGGCTCGTCCTTCCCCTGATCCTCATCATTCGCGCCTGGCAGCTTGGCCCATCACGAATTTTGCCACCCACCTGCCGGTTTTCGCCATCGTGCAGCCAGTATGCGATCGAGGCGTTGGGCAAATATGGGCCCATCAAGGGTGGATGGCTGGCTGCAAAGCGGCTAATGCGCTGCAACCCATGGGGGGGATGCGGTCATGATCCGGTTCCCTGAGGCCAGGGTATAGGATGATAATCGCGCCAGGTGCGCCGTTTCACGTGACGCGCCGCCAGTGATACAGTTTGGGTTTTATCTTGGACAATCAACGCAATCTGCTCTTGGCCTTCGTGCTCTCCGGGCTTCTCATCTTCGGGTGGGATATCGCGATGAGCTATTTCTATCCCGAGGCCTCGCTCACAGCGATCACCAGTTCGGGCGATGCCGATGAGACGCAGCCGGCCGCGCAGGCCAGCGCGCAGGATGTCCCCGGAACGAGCGTTGTCGCCGCCGATCTGGGTGAAGGCGCTCTGGTGAGCGGTCCGGTCGATCTCAGCGCCGCGCTGGCCGATCCCGCGAGGATCGCGATCGATGCACCGCGCATTGCCGGATCGATCAACCTTGTGGGTGCGCGGGTAGACGATATCGTGCTGAAGGATCACCGCCAAAGCGTCGACAAGGGTTCAGGGCCCGTGCGTTTGTTCGCGCCCGAACGCACCGGAGATCAGTATTTCGCCGAATTCGGCTTTCTGAGCGGCGGCGAGCGAATCGCCTCGAGCGAGCGCTGGAGTGCGGATGCCCAGGTGCTCACGCCGCAGGCCCCCGTCACCCTGTCGCTCGAGCGGGATGGAGTCACCTTCCAGATCAAGCTCTCGATCGACGATGATTACATGCTCAGTGCCGAGCAAAGCGTGATCAATGGCTCGGGCAATGCCGCCATCGTCCAGCCCTTCGCGCTGATCAACCGAACCGATCGCAATGCAACGCCCGACGAATTCATCGCCCATTCCGGGCCGATCGGCGTGTTCGATGGCACAGTCAACGATCCGCATAACTTTCACGAGCTGGCCGAGCTCGGCACCTGGGCACCGGGCGGCAATCCGGCCTGGCTCGGCTTTTCGGATCGGTATTGGCTGGGTGCGCTTGTGCCCGATGGCGAAGCAGACAAGGCGCAAGGCTCGTTTCGCTCGCTCGGCGATACGCTGTTTCGCGCCGATGTCCTCTATGAACCCGCCACGCTCGCCGATGGCGCGAGCCTGACGCGCACGACCCGGCTGTTTGCCGGTGCAAAGGACAGCATCATCCTCGATGATTACGAGGAGACGGGCATCACGCTGTTCGGCAAGGCGATCAGCTGGGGCTGGTTCGAGATCCTCGAAAAGCCGCTCTTGTGGCTCCTGCGCACGCTCAATGGGCTGATCGGCAATTTCGGCGTGGCGATCATCGCGATGACCTTCATTATTCGCGGCCTCCTTTTCCCAATCGCGCAGAAGCAATTCGCGAGCATGGCGCAGATGAAGGCGCTCCAGCCCAAAATGAAGGCGATCCAGGAGCGCTACAAGGAAGACAAGCAGACCCAGCAGCAAAAGATCATGGAGCTCTACAAGGAGGAGAAGGCCAATCCGCTGGCGGGCTGTTTGCCGCTCGTCATCCAGATCCCGATCTTCTTCGCACTCTACAAGGTGCTGATCCTCGCGATCGAGATGCGCCACGAGCCCTTCATCGCGTTCTGGATCAAGGACCTTTCCGCGCCCGATCCCGCGACTATTCTCAACCTGTTCGGCCTGTTGCCCTATGAAGTGCCCGGCTTCCTCGGGATCGGAATCCTCGCCATCCTGCTTGGCCTGACAATGTGGCTCACTTTCAAGCTCAACCCGACGGCGATGGACCCTGTTCAGCAGCAGATCTTCAACCTGATGCCGTGGATCCTGATGTTCGTCATGGCGCCGTTTGCTGCAGGCCTTCTGCTCTACTGGGTGACCTCGAACGTGCTGACCTTGGCGCAGCAGAAATATCTCTATTCCAAGCACCCGCAGCTGACCGCGGCGATGGAGAAGGAGAAAGCGGAGAAGGCAAAGCAGGCCGCGCGCGACGAGGCCGCCGAGGGCAAGGCGTGAGCGCAGGCGCTGACGGGGGGCTCTCCCCCGAGGAAGAGCGTGCCTTGTTGAGGCGCGAGGCGGCAGCGACCCGGCTCTTTTCAGGGCGGGTCGAGTTCCTGCTCTCTGCGCCGCAACTGAAATTCCTGCCCGAGCCGAGCGTGCCCGAGATCGCCTTTGCCGGGCGCTCCAATGTCGGCAAGAGCTCGCTCCTCAATGCGCTCACCGGTCGCAAGGCGATCGCGCGCGCATCGGTGACGCCGGGTCGCACGCAGGAGCTTAATTTCTTCGAAGTGGGCGAGCCGACCCTGTTCCGCCTTGTCGACATGCCGGGCTATGGCTTTGCCAAGGCGCCGGTCAAGGTGGTCGAACGCTGGAAGCAGCTGGTCAAGACCTATCTGCGCGGGCGCCAGGTGCTTGCGCGCAATCTGGTGCTGGTCGATAGCCGCCACGGGCTCAAGGACGTTGATCGCGAGATGATGACAATGCTCGACGAGGCGGCGGTGGGCTACCGGATCGTTCTGACCAAGACCGACAAGATCAAGGCGAGTGAGCTTGAACGCGTCGCCTCGCGCGTCGCCGAGGAAGCGCGAAAGCACCCGGCGGCCTATCCCGAGCTTCATCTCACCAGCGCCGAGAAGGGCATGGGCATTGCCGCCCTGCGCGCCGCCATCATCAGCGATGCACTGGGCGCAGATTATCTCGGCTGACGGCTGGCGGCTGGCGTGCAGCCTCAGGCAACCCACGGCCCCGTGATCGCGAGCGTCTTGGTGGGCGCATAGGCATTGACGAAGAAGGTCTTGCCATCGGGCGAGAAGCACCCTCCAGCAAGCTCGGTCTGCAAGCGCAGCCGCGCGAAGACGTAGGGACGCCCGTCGGGAGTGATCCCGCGCACATGATTGTCGACCACGTCGGTGTATTGATCCTCGCAAATCATCAGGTGGCCATTGGGCGCAACGCACAGATTATCGCCATAGTTGAACTGGTCCTTGCTCTCGCTCTCGAAGAACAGCTCGACCCGGTCCCTGGTCGTTCCGCGTCCGGGCACGAGCCGGAAGATCTGGCCGAGCTTGGCGCCGCCGCCGCTGGTCGAGCAGATGAAGAGATCGTCCGTTCCCATATGGATGCCCTCGCCGCGCGCGATCAGCGCCGCGCCGCGCGCGGCGGCCCGCTGGCGCAGATCGTCTGCGGGCGCTTCCACATCGTCGAGATCGATCCAGCTCACCTCATATTGCCGCTGCAGCGGCATGGCGGCGACATCCCAGTTGCGCGTATCGGCCAGCCCGTCGATCACCATGGCCTGGAGCCTTCCGCCATCGTCGAGGCGGCCCGGCGTCCTGGGGAGGAAGCGATAGAGCACGCCATCGTCGCGGTCCTCGGTCTCGTAGACGAAGCCGGTTATCGGATCGACGCAGGCCGCTTCGTGGTTGAACCGGCCCATCGCGCGCAGCGGCACCGGATCGACGAGACCGCGAGCGGCGGCGGGAACTTCGAACACCCAGCCATGATTTTGCGCCAGACCCTCGCCATAACGCTGGCCTGGCCCGGTGGGTGCCTCTTCGCACGAGAGCCACGTGCCCCACGGCGTGATCCCGCCCGAGCAATTGCGGATCGTCCCGCCGAGCGTGCGAAACTGGCGCTTGACCGCCAGCGTCTGCGCATCAAGCACGATATTGGTCGTGCCACCCGGGACGATCACGCCATCCTTGGTGTCGAAGCCCCTGGCGATCGGACCGCCCGCCTTGTCGAGCGGGGTCAGCTCGTGATTGCGTACCAGTGCGATTTCGCCATTGCCCAGGTCAAAACAGCCCATGCCATCGGCCTTGTCGGGCACGCTTGCGCCATCATCCATTGCATCGCCGAGGCTCGAGACCACGCGGTAGGAAAAGCCTTCTGGCAGATCGAGCAGCCCGGCAGGATCGGCCTTGAGCGGGCCATAGTCGTTAAATCCGGAGCGCGCTGCTGCGCTCGCATTGCGGCTTGCCGAGGGGCCGGTGCCACGCGTCATGCAGCCGCTTGCAAGCAGGGCGGCAAACGCACTGCTGGTGGCTGCGAGAAACCGGCGGCGATCGGACTGCATTGGGTCGAGCATGGATGTGGTCCCTTGATTACATCAGCAATGTAGACGCCGGACGCGACGCGGCAATGACATTGCGGCGAGGAAAGAGCGAATGGCGCACCGTGCTGCGGGGCGATGCAGGCCGGGGGCTGACAGGTGCATACACCGGCGCCTTAGTCGGTTGCAAACAGCTGCGCGGGATCGGCAAATGCCTTGAATTCGAGCGCATTGCCCGCAGGATCGCGCAGAAACATGGTCGCCTGCTCGCCCGGCTGCCCGGCAAACCGCACGCCCGGCGAAATGACGAATTCGGTGCCCGCCTGCACGAGCCTGTCAGCCAGCGCCCGCCAGTCTTCCATCGCAAGGACGAGGCCGAAATGCGGCACCGGCACCTCATCGTCATCGACCGCAGTGCTCGCTCGGTCGCCCGCCTTCCCCGAGAGATGCGCGACGATCTGGTGGCCGTGAAAATCGAAATCGATCCACTCGGCGCTGCTGCGTCCTTCGCGGCAACCCAGCAGATCGCCATAAAAGCCGCGCGCGGCCTCCAGATCATCGACCGGAAAGGCGAGGTGAAAGGGGGGCAGGCTCATGGCAGGACACGCTTTCTTGTTACACTTCTCTACGCCACGCGCCTTGTTCAGGCTCGACACGGAAACCCTGAATATCTAAGTTCGAACATCGCCATTGGCGCGCAATCGGTGGAAGGGCGCTTTATTGATGAAACTGATCCTCGGGAACAAGAATTATTCCAGCTGGAGCCTGCGCGGCTGGCTCGCGGCGAAGCAATCGGGGCTTGCTTTCGAGGAGATCACCGTTCCGATCCTGGGCGAGGGCTGGGAAAAGGCCAAGGAGCAGCTCGGCGACGTCCAGCCCTCTAGCGGCAAGGTCCCGATCCTGTGGGATGGCGCAACTGTCATCTGGGACAGCCTCGCGATCCTCGAATATCTCGCCGACAAGGTCGGGCGCGACCGGTTCTGGCCGAAGAACGATACCGCAAGAGGCATGGCGCGCGCGATGGTCGCCGAGATGCATTCGTCCTATTCCAGCCTACGCTCCGAAATGCCGATGAACATCCGCAAACGCACCCCGCTGGCCAGTGTCTCGGACCAGACGCGCGCGGAGATCGTGCGCATCCTTGGCCTGTGGGCCGAGGCGCGTGCGCGCCATGGCACGGCGGGGCCCTTCTTGTTCGGCACCTTTGGCGCGGCCGATATCTTCTATGCTCCGGTCGTCTCACGCTTCATGACCTATGGCATCGGCGTGCCCGGCTTTGCGCAAGGCTACATGCAGGCGATCTGGGAGCATGACTGGATGCAAAGCTGGATCAGCGCTTCTCAGAGCGAGGAATGGGTGATCGAGCAATATGAGCAGGTCGGCTGAGGCGCTAGCCGGTCTGCTCGTAATCGAACGGCGTGCCGTCCTTGCGGTGGAAGCCCTGGCCGTTTGACAGATGCATGTCGATATCGGGATAGTGGCAATCGCTCGCGGCTGGCCGCCCGATCGCGACATAGGCGCAAGGGCGCTCCGAGCGGTTCTGCAGGACATGGCCATTGCCATCGTTCTTGGGAAAGGCGGCGATGTCGCCTGCGCGCATGACCTGCTCGCCTGCATCATCAACCAGCACCGCTTCGCCTGAAAGCATGATCACGAGCTCGTCTTCGGCCTCGTGCCAGTGGCGGTGCGCCGACCAGGCGCCGGGCTCCAGCACGACATGACTCGCGCCAAAATCGACCAGCCCGGCGGCGGGCGCCAGCCGGCGATAATACCGCCGCTCGACCGCGCCTGCATATTCGGGCGGATAGCCGGTCGCATTGGTCTGGGGGATCGCATCAAGTTCGAGCTTGGGCATTGGCATTAACTCCTGCTAGCACCGCGATAATCCATCCAGCCTTCTGCCATGCGGGCCCCCTGTCGGCCCAGCACAATTGGCAGCATGGCCGAGACCATGAAGGGGCCTCACGCTCGCATGAAGACCTGGTTCAAGATCCCGCTCTGGCAGCGCGTTATCGCTGCGCTCGTGCTTGGCATCATCGTCGGGCGGACATGGGGGCCTGATGCGGCCAGCATCAAGATCATCGGCGATATCTTCATCGCCTTCATCAAGATGCTGGTGGTTCCGCTGATCTTCTTCAGCCTTGTCGCCGGGGTTGCCAGCATTGGCGATCTGCGCAAGCTGGGCAGTGTGGGCTGGCGCGCGATGCTGCTGTTCGTGATCAGCGGTCAGATTTCGGTGTGGCTTGGGCTTGGCCTTGGCACTTTCGTTCAGCCGGGCAGCGGGGTGGACACGTCCTCGATCGAGATGGGCGCAACGCCCGAGCCCAACGAGACCACCTTCAACGAGATGATCCTCGGCATGATTCCCCAAAGTCCGGTCCAGGTGATGGCCGATGTGAACGTGCTGCCGCTGATCGTTTTCTCGCTGCTGATCGGGATCGGCATCCTGATGGCGAAGGAAGAGGGCGAGCCGGTGCTCAGGATCTTCGAGAGCGGCAGCGTCGTCATGCAGAAGGTGACGATGATCGTGATGGAGCTGACCCCGTTCGGCGTGTTTGCGCTGATGGCCTGGGTCGCGGGGACGCTCGGCCTCGATGCGCTTCAGGCGCTGGGCACGCTCGTCTTCCTCAATTATTTCGGCTGCTTCCTCATCATCGGCCTCATCTATGGCGCGATGATCAAGTTCATCGCGCGCCAGCAGGTGGTCGGCTTCTTTCGCGGGATCATCGATGCGATCGCGGTGAGCTATTCGACTGCAAGTTCCAACGCGACCCTGCCCGTGACACTGCGCTGTGCGCAGCGCAACCTGGGCGTTTCGAATTCGGTCGCGAGCTTCGTGATCTCGCTCGGCGCGACGATCAACATGAACGGGACCGCGATGTATCTGGGCCTAGCGACGCTGTTCGGTGCGCAGATCTTCGGGGTGGATCTGTCGTGGGGCGATTATCTGATGATCTCGATCCTCGGCACGCTCGGCGCCGTGGGCGCGGCGGGGATACCGGGGGCGGGCCTCATCATGATGGCGCTCGTATTCGGCGCGGTGGGCGTTCCCCTGGAGACGATCGCCTTCGTCGCCGGGGTTGACCGGATTATGGACATGATGCGCACCACCACCAACGTCTCGGGCGATGCAGCGGTCGCGACGACCGTGGCCGCGCTCACGGGCGAGCTCGACAGCGCCGAACTGGTCAGCGCCGACGACGTGTGAGGCCTCAGCTGTCCTCCGGCTCGTCCTCGTCCGCATACTCCACCGGCACGAATGGCCCCAGCGCGCAGCCCGCTCCGCGCTGCAACCGCCCGGCGAAATTCTCGAGCACATAGACGATCTCGGTCTGGCAGAACTGGTTTATCTCGGTGTTGTAGGTTATCGAGCGCTGCAGATCGAGGCTCGGGCAGCGATTGGGCAGAGTGCTGCGATAGACCTTGCCGCCGCGCATCTCGAAATCGATCACCTTGTCGCTGCGCACGATCGACTGGCGGATCGCATCGCGATTGATGCAACTGCGCTCTTCGCCCAGCACGGTGACGGGCGGCACATCATCGGCGCTGCTGGCCTGGTCCGGGCGCTCCCCGGCAGGAGCACAGGCGGCAAGAGCAAGGGTGGTCGCGATGAGGGGGAGGGTTGGGCGCATGGCGGTTCTCGCTTTCATAGGGCCGCACCTATAGCAAGGCGCGGCTGAACCTGAGCTTTAGTCAGGTCTTGGCAGGCACCGCTGAGCTGCCCTTGCCCTGTGCGCCCCGGCGCTTGGCGGCGCGAGGCTTGGGCCGAGGCGTTGCCGGGTCGAGCACCTTCTTGCGGAAGCTGCACAGATCGACGACCTTGCAGCGCCAGCATTCGGGGGTCCTCGCCTTGCAGATATAGCGGCCGTGCAGGATTAGCCAGTGATGCGCGCCGAGGCGAAACGGGGCGGGCACGCGTTTTTCCAGCTTCGCCTCGACATGATCGGGCGTCTTGCCCTTGGCGAGCCCGGTGCGATTGCCCACGCGAAAGATGTGCGTGTCGACCGCGAAGGTCTCCTGCCCGAACCAGCAATTGAGCACGACATTGGCTGTCTTGCGCCCCACGCCGGGGAGCCGGACGAGATCCTCGCGGGTATCGGGCACTTCGCCGCCATATTCGTCGACCAGCAGCTGCGACAACGCGATCACGTTCTTCGCCTTGGAGTTGAACAGGCCGATCGTCCGGATGTGTTCGGTCAGACCTTCAAGCCCGAGATCGAGCATCTGTTGCGGGGTCTGAACCTGCGCAAACAGCGCGCGGGTTGCCTTGTTGACGCCAACATCGGTTGCCTGTGCTGAAAGCGCAACGGCGACGACGAGCTGATAGGCATTGCCATATTCGAGCTCGGTCTCGGGCGCGGGATTGTCATCGGCGAGCCGGCGGAAGAATTCGAAGATCTGGTCTCTGGTCATGGGCGGGCCGCTACGCCTGGTTCCTCGAGCTGCTCCTGGCGCGCCTCACGGCGCTCCTGCATGGCATCGGAGAAAGCGGCTGCGATAATCCCGGTCGGCATGGCGACAAGCCCGATCCCGCCCAGCGCGACGATCGCGGCAAAGATCTTGCCCAGCACCGTTACCGGCGAGACATCGCCATAGCCCACGGTCGTCAGCGTGATGATCGACCACCACATAGCGCGCGGGATCGAACCGAAATCTTGCGGCTGGGTCGATCCTTCCGCCCAGTAAAGCGCCGTCGCGCCGACCAGGACAAGGGCGCCAGCCAGCGCCCCGGTGACAGCGAGATCATAGCGCCGATCGCGGATGGCCTTGCCAAGCGCGCGCAGGGCCATGCTGAACTCGCCGAACCGCAGCAACGAAGCCAGCCGGAACAGCCGAACCAGGCGGAAGATCGGTGCGCCGGTTACGAGGAAAGGAACCAGCGAGGCGATCACCACCGCAAGATCGATGATAGCGAAGAAAGAGCGCGCCCAATCGAGCCGCTTAACGAGCGCCCCGCCTTCGCCCGGCTGTTCGGCGGCCGACCACAGTCTCGCGACATACTCGACGAGGAAAAATAGCCCGAAGCCAAACTCCGCCCAGCGCAGCACGCTCTTGCTTTCAAGCACGACCTGCCGCTCGGTTCCGATGATTGCCAGCACGACTGATATGATGATCGCGATGACCACGATCCGGTTGGTGAGCGAAAGTCTGCCATCGGTGCGGGCCGAGGCGAACAGTTCGAGATAGGCGCGGCGGCGCAGGCTTGTCGCTTGGCTGATCACTCGTCCGGTGTAGCCTTCCTGTTCGCCGCTTTCCACTCCATCGCAGCCCTCACCCGGTTGCGCACTGTGGGGTGCGAATAGAAGATCGCCTCCTCGAGCGGCCCTGCGAGCGGATAGCGATATTCGGCCGTCTTGATGAGCGCCTCGGCGAGCGCATCGGGCAGGCCGACGGTCTCGAGCGAATAGCCATCCGCCTCGCGCTCGCCGACCCGGACCATCGTGTTGATCGCAGGCTGGGCGAGGGTGAAAGAGAGGCCGATCACGAACAGCAGGACCGGCAATCCGCGCACATCTTCGATGCGGGCATCGCTGCCGAACAGGCGCGCGAAGAAGGGATAGCTGCGCGCGGTAAACGCGAAGACGAGCACGGCAAGCGCACTGAAAACCCCGATCTGGCGCCAGACGTGACCGAGCACGTAATGTCCGATCTCGTGTCCAGTCACGGCGATGACTTCGTCGAGCGATGCTTCGCCCAGCGCCACATCCGAGATGGCGATCCGCGCAGCGGGGCCGATCCCTGAAACATTCGCGGTAAAATTGTTCGACTGGCGCGAGCCATCAAACATGAAGATGCGATCCTGCGGGATATCCGCCTCGGCGGCCATGACCATAATCGCATCGCGCACCTCGCCCTCGGGCACCGGCTCGAAATCGTTGAACAGGGGCTGGATCAGCGCCGGGACGAGCAGCAGCGCCGCGCAGATCGTCGCTGCAACGAGCCCGCCGGCCCATACCCACCAGGTCTTCCCGGTTCGGCGCAGAAGGAGATAGAGCCCGACGAAGAACAGGCCGCCGCCCATCGCCGAAACCGCGGCGCCAAGGGCGCCTTGAGCGAGAAAATCGCCGAGCGGCTGGCTGGAGCGGCCATATTCGCTTTCGCGCCACCATTCCGCATAGATCGAATAGGGCAGGGTGAGCAGCGCGCTCACCAGCGAATAGACCAGCGCCACCAGGAAGACCCGCAGATTGCGGCGGCGCTCCGGGATGCGGGCAAAGACGGCATCGAGGATGCCGGTCCGCACGATGATCCAGGTCACCAGCGCCGAGACGACGAGGCCGGCAAGGATCAGCCAGTGATTGCCAGTGGTGTAGTCGCGTGCAAGCGCCAGCTCTTCGGCGCTGAGCGCGCTCAGATGTGCCTGCGTGGCAGCTTGCGGATCGAATTGCAGCATGAATTCCCCTCCTGTGCGATGCGCGCCTTGGTCAGCTGCCCAGATCCAGCACATCTTCCATCGTATAGCGCCCTGCCGCTCTACCAATGAGCCAGGCCGCTCCACGAACCGCCCCGCGCGCAAAGATCATGCGATCCTGCGCGCAATGGGCGAGGGAGAGCCGTTCATCCTCGCCAGCGAAGATGACGCTGTGCTCGCCGGGTACAGTGCCGCCGCGAAGGCTGGCAAAGCCGATCGCGCCCCTGGCCCGCGCGCCCGACTGCCCGTCGCGCCCGGCCTCGCGGTGTTGTGCAAGCTCGATGCCGCGCCCTGTTGCGGCCGCTTCACCCAGCAGCTTGGCCGTGCCCGAGGGCGCATCCACCTTGCCGCGATGATGCATCTCGACAATCTCGATATCCCAGTCCGGCCCGAGCCGCGCCGCCGCCTGGCGCACCAGCGCCGCCAGCAGCGTGATGCCGAGCGATGTGTTGCCGGTCTGGAGCACCGGGATGGCCTGCGCCGCCTCCTCGATCGCGGCCCAGTGTTCGTCTGCGAGGCCGGTCGTTCCGATCAGGATGGGAATGCCCGCCCGCCGTGCCGCTGCAAGGTTGGACAAGAGCGCGCCGGGCGCCGAGAAATCCACCGCGACATCGCATTGTCCGAGCAGCGGCGCAGGATCGCCGCCCAGATCCACGCCGACGCAGAATTCGTGCCCCGCCTGCTCGATCGCGGTGGCCAATGCGCGCCCCATCCGGCCCTTGTGTCCGAGCACCGCAAAGCGCGCCGTGCGATCCGTCATTGCTTCCCTCCCTTCAGCCGTGCTTGAAAGATTGGCATGGCACAGCTTAACCGCATCGTCATCCTCACAGGCGCGGGGATTTCCGCTGAAAGCGGGATCGACACCTTTCGCTCAGCCGGTGGATTGTGGGAGAGGCACCGGATCGAGGATGTGGCAACGCCCGAAGGCTTTGCCCGCGATCCCGAACTTGTGCTGGGTTTTTACGACGCCCGGCGCGCCGCGCTCGCTGCAGCCCAACCCAATCTCGCGCATCGCGCGCTCGCCCGGCTCGAGCAGGAATTTCCTGGCGAAATCCTTCTGGTGACGCAGAATGTCGATGATCTTCACGAGCGCGGCGGGTCTCGCAATGTGCTCCACATGCATGGCGAATTGCTGAGCGCGCTGTGCCTCTCGTGCGAAACGCGCTCGCCCTGGGATGCGCCAATGCTCGGCGAGCAGGGGGTGCGTCCCGCGTGCCCGGTCTGCCAGGCGCCAACCTTGCGGCCCGACATCGTGTGGTTTGGCGAGATGCCCTATCAGATGGAGCGCATCTATGGAGCGCTGGCCCGGTGCGACCTGTTTGTCAGCATCGGGACGAGCGGCGCGGTCTATCCGGCCGCCGGTTTCGTTCAGGAGGCGCGCGCGCACGGCGCAGAGGCACTGGAACTCAATCTCGAGCCGAGCGAGGGAAGTCATTTGTTCACTCAGGCGCGCCAGGGCCTTGCTGGCGAACTGGTGCCACAATGGGTCGACGAAGTGCTCGCTTTGGGGCCGGACGAATAACAGGCGGAGCCGGCCATGGCGGCGGCCGCCTGCAATCCCACCAGTTAGATCAGTTGATTGCCGCGTGTGCTGGCTTGCGTTCGCTGCGGGGGCGACGTGTCGAGACAGGATTGGCCTTGGGTGAACGCGATTCGCGCTTGTCCCGATCCATCTCCTGAAGCGAGGCAGCCGGGTTCACGCGGCTTTCGTCTTCGGGGATCTTGCGCTTCATCCGGCGATATTGCGAAAAGCCGAGCGCGCCAACGATGGCAAAGGTGACGGCAGGCAGAATGGCGGTAAATGGCATGGGTAACTCCTTCGTTTCACAAGGAATTTACGCATGAGGAGGGCTTTGGGTTCCGAATGGACCGCCGCGCCGCCTCGTGCTTGCGATCAAGCGAGCGAGCAGGCGTGTCCAACTGCCGGACGCTCAGGCAGGCGTGCCGCAGCCCTTGCAGTGCGGGTCTTTAGCGATCGTGAGCGAGCGCATCCCCGGTGTCATGCCGTCGAGAATGTGCAACCTGCCAAAGCCCGGTTCGCCAAATGCGCTGACCCCGACCAGCAACACGCGCACCGCCTGCATAGCGGCAAAGCTCCCGGTCCACCCGGCCATCGCGCCAAGCATGCCATCCTCTGCGCAGGTGTCGCAATCCTCTGCATCGAACGCATCGCCGACGAGGCAGCGATAGCACGGCTGCCCCGCAAGATGGCCGGCAAAGGCGCCGACCTGACCCTGGAACCGCCCGACCGCCGCCGAGAGGAGCGGCACGCGCTCGGCCACGCAGGCATCGGTGACGGCGAGCCGCGTGGCGAAATTGTCGGTCCCGTCGAGCACAAGATCACAGCCCGCCACAAGATCGCCGATATTGTCCGGGGTGACGCGGGCGTCCGAGATCGTCACTTCGAGAGCATCGTCGAAATTCGCCAGCCAGCGGCGCGCGCTCGTCGCCTTGCCATGGCCGATATCGCGCTGGGTGAAGATCGTCTGGCGCTGCAGGTTCGAGCGCTCGACCACATCGTCATCGATGAGCGTGAAGCGCCCGATCCCGGCGCCCGCTAGATATTGCAGCGCGGGGCTCCCGATCCCGCCAAGCCCGACGATCACGACATGTTTGGACGCAAGCGCCACCTGCCCCGCGCCGCCGATTTCGGGGATGACGATGTGCCGCGCAAACCGATCGAGCCGCGCAGGCGAGAGCGGCTGAGGGCGCGCGCGCTGTCCCGCCTCGGTGTCCTGAAAGCCGTCCGGCAAAGAGCCTAGCGTGAGCCTGTCGACCATGGAAAGCCTGTTGGCAGGCTGTGGAGCTCTTGTGAATAGGCTGTCGGCAGGTCTGTGGGCAGCGCCGTGGGCAGACCTGTCGAAAGCGTGTGGGCAAGCTGGGGATGGCGCGCGGCAGCGCTTGTGCACCAACCCCCGGCACATCCTGTTGAAATTGTGTGCGAATTAACCTTTAGGCGTCAACTTTCGAGCTGCCGAAGGAGGCTGCGTACATCGCCGTCCATATCGGCATCGCGGGTGCGCAGATCCTCGATCAGGCGGACGGCATGGATCACGGTCGAATGGTCGCGCCCGCCAAACTTGCGCCCGATCTCGGGATAGCTTCTGGGCGTGAGCACCTTGGAGAGATACATCGCCACTTGCCGCGGCCGCACCACCGCGCGCGCACGGCGTTTGGAGCTCATTTCCGATCGGTCGATCCGGTAGAACTGGCAGACGGTGCGCTGGATCTCGTCGATCGTGATCCGTCGGCGATTGGCGCTGAGAATATCGGTCAGCTGTTCCTCGGCCAGCTGGAGCGAGACTTCCTGTCCCGTTAACTGCGCATAGGCGATGAGCTTGTTGAGGCCGCCGACCAGCTCGCGCACATTGCGCGTGATGGTGCGGGCGAGGAACTCGACGACGTCCTCGGGCACGCTGAGCGGAGCAAACCGCGCAAGCTTGGATTCGAGGATCGACTTGCGCAGCTCGATATCCGCAGCCGCAATATCGGCAACGAGCCCCATCGAAAGGCGCGAGAGCAGCCGCGGCTCGACCCCGTCAAGCGCTTGGGGCGCGCGATCGGCCGCAAACACCAGCCGCTTGCCCTCCGCGAGCAGCGCATCGATCGTATAAAGCAATTCCTCCTGCGCCGAGGCCTTGCCGATGATGAACTGGATATCATCCACCAGCAGCAGATCGAACGAACGCAGCCGCGCCTTGAATTCGATCATCTGATTGGCTTTGAGCGCCTGGACGAATTCGACCATGAAGCGCTCGGCCGAGCAATAGAAGATCCGCGAGCGCGGGTGCGCCTGAAGATAGGCATGGCCCACGGCATGAAGCAGGTGGGTCTTGCCTTGGCCGGTCGCCGCCTTGAGATAGAGCGGCGAGAATTGCGGCTGTTCGGTTGCAGCCATCCGCTGCGCCGCGTTGCACGCGAGCACATTCGCCTCGCCCGTGACGAAAGCGGCAAAGGTCAGCGAGGGATCGAGCCCGACCGAGCTTGTGAATCCGCTATCGCCGATCGTGCCTGCGGCAACAGCGATGACGCTCGCCCCGTCATTGGCCGGGCGACGACCATCGTCGATCCGCAATTCGGGCAGCTGGCGCCTTCCGGGATGGACCTGGATATTGATCCGGCGCACTTCGCTGCGCGCGATCTTCCAGGCAAGCTGAAGCCGATCGTGAAAGCGATCCTTGACCCAATTAGCGGAAAACTCCGTCGGCAGGAAAAGGTCGAGCGTGCCGGTTTCCTTGTCGAGATTGCCGACCTGGATGGGCTTGATCCACTGGCTGTGAAGCTGATGTCCGAGATCCTTGCGCAATCCCTGGCTGATATCCGACCAATCCGCTGCCAGATTCACGGCTTCTGCATCTTCCATCAGGTCTTCATCAGATTGGCGGTGTGTGTTCCTCGACTTATCGATCTTGTGCACCTTGTTTCCCCAATACTTCCCCTCGCCCGGACTCCCTGCATCCGGGCTGGCCTTCTTCTCCTGCGGCAAGCCTTCCCTGGTCTCGAAAGCGAGGCTTTCGAGATGACCCTATCGCACCAATGTATGACCCCGGACTGTCCCGCTCCGGGTGAGCCATGAATAAAGGAAAGTTCGGGCCTGAGCGCAAGGCGGAAATTTTAAAATTACTGTAATATTCGTGTTGACATCGCGCACCTCCGCAGGCCTCCGTTCAAGTGCCTGTTTTTACGAAGCGTTGACTATTTGGAGGCTGCGACTCGGCTGCAATCCTGACATTGCGAAAGCGCGATCCGGTCATGTTTGTCACATAGGAAAAGGGCCGCAACCTGTTGGCGCGGCCCACGAAATCAAGGGAGCGCGAGGCGCCCTTTTCAGGTCCAAATTTCCTGAGGACAACCTCGAATCAGAGCGCAGCGACGCGCTTGGTCAAACGCGAAAGTTTCCGCGCGACCGTGTTCTTGTGCATGACGCCGCGTGCAACACCGCGGGCCATTTCAGGCTGCGCGGCCTTGAGCGCGGCGGCTGCTGCATCCTTATCGCCCGATTCGCAGGCGGTCTCGACCTTCTTGATGAAGCTGCGGATGCGGCTCATGCGCGCGGTGTTCACTTCGGCGCGGCGATTGTTGCGACGGATGCGCTTGCGGGCTTGCGGCGTGTTGGCCATAGGTTTTGTCTGTCTCGCGTTGTGTTCAAGGCCGCATGTGAGGCGGCGGAAATATTCGGATCTGTCCGAGAATGCGGCGATTCACCGCCGGAAAGCGGCGCACATAGTCGCGCGCAGGCCGATCGTCAAGAAATCCTTGGGACGCTCGGCCTAGCGCTGGCACACCGGACAATACCACGTGCTGCGCCCGCCTTGCGCGATGCGGCGGATGCGACCGCCATCTGCGCGGTGGCACGCAAGCCGGTCGCGTCCATAGACGTCAAACCGGGTTGCGAAATAGCCCAGCTCGCCGGAGGGGGCGGTGTAATCGCGCAAGGACGAGCCGCCATCGCGGATCGAGGCCTCGAGCACTTCGCGGATCGCCGGGACCAGCCGGGCGAGCTGCGGCCCTGTCACCCGGCCACCTTTCTTGAGCGGATGGATGCGCGCGCGCCACAAGGCTTCGCAGACATAGATGTTACCAAGCCCCGCCACGATGCGCTGATCAAGCAGGCACAGCTTGATCGCCTGGACGCGCCCCTTGAGCGCGGCCTTCAGATGCGCCGGCGTGAGCTCCGGTCCGAGCGGTTCGGGCCCCATCGCGGCGAATTGCGGCCAGCGTTCCAGCTGCGCGGTGGGAACCATGTCGAGCGAACCGAACCGCCGCGGATCGCACAGCGCAAAGACATGATCGGCGGTCTCGATCACGAGATGATCGTGCTTGTCAGGCGCTTGCGGGTCGATCCGCCAGCGCCCGCTCATGCCCAGATGGAAGATCAGTGTTGCCGCGCGATCGAGATGGATCAGGCCATATTTCGCGCGCCGGTCAAGACCCGTGACCTGCGCCCCTGTCGCCAACTGTACGAGATCGGGCGGGAAGGGGCGGCGCAGGTCTGGCCGATTGAGCACGACACGCTCGATCCGCGCGCCTTCGAGAAACCGGGCAAGCCCGCGCACGGTGGTCTCGACCTCGGGAAGCTCTGGCATCTTGATCGGCTCGTTGTCACTGTTGATCGGCTTGTCGTCACTGGGCCCGGCGGCAAAACAAACCCCCTCTAACACCCTTTGCGCTCCGCTCAATTCCCTCTAGTGCGATGCGCATGAGCGAAACCAGCACCGACGACACCGTCTCCTTCGGCTATGAACAGGTCGCGCCCGAGGAAAAGACCCGCCGCGTGGGCGCGGTCTTCACCAGCGTCGCGAAGAAATACGACATCATGAACGATGCGATGAGCCTTGGCATGCATCGCGGGTGGAAGGATCGCTTCGTCAGGCGCGTGAAGCCGCGCCCCGGCGAGGCGATCCTCGATATGGCGGGCGGCACGGGCGATATCGCCTTTCGCATGGCTGATGCGGGCGCCGATGTGACCGTGGCCGACATCAATCAGGACATGCTCGATGTCGGTGCCGAGCGCGCGATGGAGCGGCGCGAGAGCGAGGAGGCGGGCAGCCTCGTCTTCTCCTGTCAGAACGCGGAAAGCGTCGATTTCGCCTCTTCGAGCTTCGATGCCTACACAATCGTGTTCGGCATCCGCAATGTCACCTTCAAGGACAAGGCGCTCGCCGAGGCCTACCGGGTGCTGCGTCCGGGCGGGCGGTTCTTCTGCATGGAATTCTCGACCACCGAATGGGCGGGCTTTCGCCAGATCTACGACGCCTATTCGGAAAACCTGTTGCCGCGCATGGGCAAGGTGATTGCGGGAGATGCCGAATCGTATCGCTATCTCGTCGAATCGATCCGCAAGTTCCCGCGCCCGCCCGAATTTGAGCGGATGATCGCAGCCGCTGGTTTCGTGAACACCCGCCATGAGACGATTCTGGGCGGCGCCGTCGCGATCCATTCAGGCTGGAAGGTCTGAGGCGAGCGGCGAGAACCGGCAAGATAACACCCATCGCATGACGGCCCCTGCCATTCATCTGCTTCGTCTTGCCCGCTGGGGCATCACGCTTGCCCGGCGGCGCGCGCTGGTCGGGATCGAGCAGGATGTCAACGCGCCCCCGCAGGTGCGCCGCCTCGCCCGGTTCGCGCGGCTTGCGACCTTCACTTCCAGGCGCGGCAAACCCGATTATGCCGGGGCCTTCCGCGCGATCGGTCCGGCGGCGATCAAGCTTGGCCAGTCGCTTGCGACGCGCCCCGATCTCGTTGGCGAGGAGGCGGCGGGCAATCTGCTGTCGTTGCAGGATTCGCTCCCGCCTGTCCCGTTCGGCGAGATCCGCGCCGCGATCGAACAAAGTTTCGATCAGCCGCTTGAGGCGCTCTTTGCCCGGATCGATCCCGAGCCGGTGGGCGCGGCGAGCATCGCGCAGGTGCACAAGGGTGTCACGACCGACGGGCGCAGCGTTGCAATCAAGGTATTGCGACCGGGCATCCGCGAGAAGTTCGCGCGCGATATCCTGACCTATGAATGGGCCGCCGCGCATGTCGAGGCGATGGGCGGCGAGGCCTCGCGCCTGCGCCCGCGGCTGACCATCGCCAATTTCAAGCGTTGGACCAATTCCGAGCTCGATCTGCGGCGCGAGGCCGCCTCGGCGTCCGAACTTGCCGAGGAAATGGCGGGCGTGGGCGGCTATCGCATCCCCGCAATCGACTGGGACCGCACCAATGGCCGGGTGATGACGATCGAATGGATCGACGGGGTCAAGATCAGCAATCAGGCCGAACTCGAGGCGCGCGGCCATGATCTGCCGGCGCTCGCCGAAAAGCTTGTGATCAGCTTCCTGACGCAGGCGATCAGCTCGGGCTTCTTTCATGCCGATATGCACCAGGGCAATCTGTTCGTCGAGGATGACGGGACGATCGTCGCGATCGATTTCGGCATCATGGGCCGGATCGACCGGCGCGCGCGGCAATGGCTCGCGGAAATCCTCTATGGCCTGACGACCGGCAATTACCAGCGCGTCGCCGAGATCCACTTCGAGGCGCAATATGTGCCGAGCTATCATTCGATCGGCGAATTCGCGACCGCCCTTCGCGCTGTGGGCGAGCCGATGCGCGGAAAGCCGGTCAAGGAACTTTCGGTCGGCCAGATGCTCGATGGCCTCTTCGCGATCACCCGCGATTTCGACATGCAGACCCAGCCGCACCTGCTCCTGCTACAAAAGACGATGGTGATGGTCGAGGGGATCGCGACCCAGCTCAATCCCGAGATCAACATGTGGGACACCGCCGCGCCCTATGTGCGCAGCTGGATCCGCGACGAGCTTGGCCCCGAGGCGGCGGTGGCTGACCGGCTCAAGGAAGACACCGAGACGCTGTTTCGCCTGCCCGGCCTCATCCGGCGGCTCGAGGAGAAGTTTCCGCCCAAGGGCGGCGCGCCCGAACCTGCGCCCCTGCCCGAGATCAAGCTCATCACCGAGCGGCACGAGCGCGAGGGCGGCGGGTTCCTCGGCTATTTCCTCGCAGGCCTCGTGGGCGCGGGCGCGATGTGGGCGGCGAGCGCAGTGGGGCTCATCGGCTAGGCCGATAAGCGCGGACACCGGCCGCTGCCGCGGCACAAACCCTTCGCGCAGGCCCATTTAAGGCTATCCTTAACCAACTTTCGCGCATAGCCAGCGCCGCGCGCGCGGTTTCGTCCGCAGCGCCTGTGCTGCCGGGCGCAAACCGGTTGGCCTGAAGGCTATTGGACGCTAGGTACTGTACCGGTTTGGGACAGCAGCTGCGAGCGAAGGCACCGACCCGCCCGGCTGCACGATGTTAGGGAATGAAGTGACGCACACGCACGGCCCGATTTGCGCACGAAAACATGGGGCGGGAGCCGCCCGGTCATGAGCACGGCACCGCAGACGGTCGTGGGGCCTCGCATCCTGCTCGTCGTGGGCGGCGGCATTGCGGCATACAAATCGTGCGAGCTTGTGCGGCTCATCCGCAAGGGCACGGGCGAGGTGGGCGGCGATGTGACCTGCGTGCTCACCAGGGGCGGGCAACAATTCGTCACGCCGATGTCATTGGCAGCGCTCAGCGAGAATCAGGTCTACACCAATCTGTGGGATCTCAAGAACGAAGCCGAGATGGGCCATATCCAGCTTTCGCGCGAGGCCGATCTCGTCGTGGTGTGCCCTGCAACGGCGGATTTCATGGCCAAGATGGCCGCCGGCATCGCCGATGATCTGGCGACGACGCTGCTGCTTGCAACCGACAAGCCGGTGATGGTCGTGCCCGCGATGAATGTGCGCATGTGGGAACACGAGACGACGCAGCGCAATGTCGGTTTTCTGCGCTCGGCCGGGGTCACTGTGCTCGATCCCGATGAAGGGCCGATGGCCTGCGGCGAATTCGGCTATGGCCGCCTGCCCGAGCCGCATGCGATCTGGCGCGAGATCGCCGCGCATTTCGGCATCGAGGTTCCCGAAGAAGCCCGGCCCCCCCGGCGCGAGGCGGCCAACGATGCCCATGGCGAGCTCGAGGCGCTCGAACCCGAGGATGAAAGCGCGAGCACCAGCGGCGGGCTTGGCGGACTTATCTCGCGGATCATCCCGCGCTCGACGCCCAAGCGCAGCGCGGAGGAAATCGAGGCCGAATATGCCGAACTCGAACCGGGCGAGGAGGGCGATCCCGATGAGCTTCCCGAAGAGGATGCGCCCGAATTCAATCCCGATTTCGGCGGGCCCTTGCTCGCCAAGAAGGGCGGGGCATCAGCCGCGCCTCCGATCGATCCCGACGCGATCAATCATGAAGTGAATGCGCGCCAGTCGCCGCCCGAAGAACTGGGCTCCTCTCACGAAGACGAAAGCGATGGCGAAGCCGAGCCTGAAAGGGACGAGCCCACAGACCCGGACGACGAGAACAAGACGGCCGGGGACGAGGGCGAGAAGGAAGCGGGCGAGGAAGTCGAGGCAAAGGATGCGTCCGAGCCCGAATCGGAACCCGCGCCCGGATCGGAGCCCGCCGCCAGGCAGGCCAAGCCCGCGCCGAAGAAATCCGCTTCCAGTATCGCGGCTCCCGAGCTCGAAGAGGATATGGGCGATGCGCTGGGCGGCGAGGAATTCGAGATTTCCGCCGAATGGGGCAATCTGGAAGGGCGCCACGTGCTGGTGACCGCCGGGCCGACCTGGGAAGCGATCGATCCGGTGCGCTATATCGCCAATCGCTCGAGCGGGAAGCAAGGCTTTGCGGTTGCCGCTGCCGCCGCTGCGCTCGGCGCGCGGGTGACACTGGTCTCCGGGCCGGTCGCGCTCAAGACGCCGCCGGGCGTTGACCGGATCGATGTCGAGAGCGCCGCCGAGATGAACCAGGCCGTGCGCGAGGCGCTGCCCGCCGATGTCGCGATCATGGTTGCAGCCGTGGCTGACTGGCGCCCGCGGCAATATCAGCCCAACAAGATGAAGAAGCGCAGTTCGGCCCCGCCGGCCCTGATGCTGACAGAGAACCCCGATATCCTCGCCAACCTTGCCGCTAGCGACAAGCGCCCCGAACTCGTCGTCGGATTTGCGGCGGAGACCGAGGAAGTGATCCACAACGCCAAGCTGAAGCGCAAGCGCAAGGCCGCGGACTGGATCGTTGCCAACGATGTTTCGGGCGATGTGATGGGCGGCAATCAGAACCGCGTCCATATCGTCAGCGAAGACCGGGTCGACAGCCTCGATGAAATGCCCAAGGCGGCGGTGGCGATGGCGCTCGCGCAGCGGATTGCGCAGGTGCTGAGCAAGGAAGCGGCTGAATGAGCCGCACAAGCGCGGCTGAAGGCGCGCAGACGCTCGCCCCCGTGCCGGTCCGGATCAAGCGCCTGCCGCATGGCGAAGGGCTCGATTTGCCTGCCTATGCAACCAGGGGTTCTGCCGGAATGGATGTCGTGAGCGCGGAAGCCGTCACGATTGCGCCTGGCCAGCGCTATGCGGTCGCGACCGGCCTCGCGCTCGCGATCCCGCCCGGATACGAGATCCAGGTCCGTCCGCGCTCAGGGCTGGCGTTCAAGCACGGGATCACCGTGCCCAACACGCCCGGCACGATCGACAGCGATTATCGCGGCGAATTGCTTGTCCTGCTAATCAATCACGGCCTGCGCGATTTCAGCATCGCGCGCGGCGATCGCATTGCGCAGATCGTACTTGCCCCGGTGGTGCAGGCCGCGTGGGACGAGGTCGAGGAACTCGAAACGACTGATCGCGGCGCGGGCGGCTTCGGTTCGACCGGGGGGCACGCCGGGCTCTAGGCTGCTTGACCTGTGGCATGCGCTGGCGCATGTGGCCCGGAGTTCTTTTAGACAGGAAATCATGTTCGAGATTGTGATCCGCTGAACGGCCGAGCTGCGTGTCCCTGACGATTTCGGGATGCGAGGCTGGCCGATTGCATCGCCGCCGGGACCCGATCCCGGCGTGAGCTTCAGCATATCCAATCAGGACATGTCCATTGAACATCTCAAGACACGAGCAGCGTGTGCTGCACGTACTCGCGCAGGGCGGGTTGATCCGCTTCATGCGCAATGATGCCGGCAAGGTGACCGAGGTCGACTGCTTCAATCGCGAAGGCTTGCGCCTTGCCGATTGCAGCCTTCGCGTGTTCGAGCGCCTGCGCAAACGCCGGCTGATCCGAAGCCGTTCTGGCGGACCTTACCGGATCACCCGCGAAGGCTTGCTCGCGGTGCGCGCGCAACTCGACAATCGCTGAACCGGCACTGAAAACCAAAAAGGCGGCGCTGATCCCTTGCGCCGCCTTTCCGTCCCATCCAATGGGCGTTTTCGTGAACACTCAGGTCATAGCCGATCAGTCGATCGTTTTCACCTTCTTTTCATCATCGCGGATCGTGATGCGCAGCGTTTCGCCCGAACTGCCGGGGAAATCGGTGAACATCGCATCCACGAGATTGGGCACGATTGTCTGCAACCGGTTCGAGCGCGAGACCGATTCGGCGCGGCCCTCGAACAGGCGTTCACCCGTGCTGGCGCGATCGATCTTGAGGTCGATCTCGCCAGTATAGATCGTGTAGCTGCGCACATTGGGCCCGGCGAGGAACGGATCGTAGAAGCCGAAGGCGAAATTGTTGCGGAAGCCGCCAAAGCCGCCGAAACCGCCCCACGGGCCAAATCCGCCAAAGCCCGCGCCCGGCGTTGTGCGCACGCGCTCGCGCCCGTCATCAACGCCATAATCGAAGCGCACGATCAGATCGGCTGTCTCGGGGCTGGCGGCAGGCTCATAGCCCACGCGCTGAAGCTCCTGCGAGACCTCATCGGCATAGAGGCCGAATTCAAGGCCGCCCGCGAGGCTGGGATCATCGGCCACCACGGCGAAGGTCTGCCCCTGCGGCGCGGGCAGCGGCGCTGCGAAACGCGAGACATCCGCCTTGAACGGCGTCGCGCAGGCCGCAAGGCTCGCCGCGAGCGCCAGCGGCGCTGCGATCCGCAGCGCGCAGCGGCTTCGCGACTTTGTGAAGAGGGCTGAAAACTGAGCTGTCATGGCAATCCCTTTATGCGTCATATTGGATAACGATGCCCGTGAGGCCAGCGCCTGGTACGGGGTCTGGTATCCGTGCTGATCGGTGCGAGCAAAAGCGTGCCGAGCCCTCTTTGGGAGGCATGAGCGCTCTTGCCTGGATGGCAAAAGTCCGAGCGTCTCAAACCGCCTAACCCTTGCGACATTCATTCACTTGCGCCGCAATTTCTAAACCCTTCGCCCTTAACGGTAATTGAACGTGTGCAAGCCTCGGCCCATCGCGCGAGACCCTGCCCAGCCTCACGATCGAACGAGCCCGAGCGCCTTGTAGGCCCCCGCCAGTGTCGGTCCGGCGCGCTCGCGCGCCTGGGCGGCCCCGCGCGCAAGGATTGCATCGAGCGCCTCGCGATCGCCGGTGAGCCGGCGAAACTCGTCCGAAATCGGCTCAAGCACCTCGATCAGCGCCTCGCCCAGCGCCGGCTTGAACGCGCCAAAGCCCTGCCCGCCATGCTGGGCGAGCACGGTCTCGATCGCCTCGCCGCGCAGCGCCGCCATGATGCTCACAAGATTGAGCGCCTCCGCACGGCCCTCAAGCCCGGCGATCTCGCTCGGCAGCGGCTCGGGATCGGTCTTGGCCTTCTTGATCTTCTTCATGATCGTATCGGCATCATCGGCAAGGTTGATCCGGCTCATGTCGGAAGGGTCGGACTTGCTCATCTTGGCGGTGCCATCGCGCAAGGACATGATCCGCGCGGCTTGCGGAGGGATGATCGGCTCGGGCAGAGTGAAGACGGGGGCATCCTCGGAGCAGAAATCGTTGTTGAACTTCTGCGCGATGTCACGCGCAAGCTCGAGGTGCTGCTTCTGATCCTCGCCCACGGGCACATGCGTTGCCTGATAGAGCAGCACATCGGCGGCCTGGAGCACCGGATAGGTGAACAGCGCCACACTCGCGCCCTCGCGGTTCTTGCCGCTCTTGTCCTTGAACTGGGTCATCCGGCCCAGCCAGCCCATCCGCGCCGTGCCGTTCAAGAGCCATTGCAACTCGGGATGCGCGGGCACCTGCGCCTGATTGAACAATACCGTCTTGGTCGGATCGAGCCCGCAGGCAACCAGGGTCGCGACCAGTTCGAGCGTCGCTGAATGGAGCTCGGCCGGATCATGGGGCATCGAAAGGGCATGGAGATCGGCGAGAAAGATCAGGCACTCGCCGCCAGCTGCATGGGCATCGTCCTGGAACTTCACGTAATTGCGGATGGCGCCCAGATAATTGCCGAGATGGGGCTTTCCGGTGGGCTGGATGCCGGAGACAACGCGCATGTTATCCTGCTCTCCTGGTGAGGGCGGCGATGCGAGTGCGATCGATTGCGCCGATCGCGAACGCGATGCCGAAATAGACGATGGCAGCGGCTGCGACCAGCGCCAGCAGCGCGCCGAGCCGGGCAAGAAGCCCGGCGGCGAACCAGCCGGTTAGCAGGTCGCGGGCATAGAACAAGGCCCCGCCCATGGCAGCGGCTGCAATCCCCTGCTTGGCGATGCGCCAGAGCAGGACCGGCGGCACGCGGTAGTGGCCGCGAAGGGCAAGGACGATGAGCAGAAACCCCACATTGATCCAGGCGCCCACGACGCTGGCGAGCGCAACGCCGACAACCCCAAGCGTATCGAGCACGGTGAAGGTGAACACGATGAATATCGCAAGCGAGATGAAGGCTGCCACCACCGGCGTCCTCGTATCGGCGCGGGCATAGAAGCTGGGCACCAGCACCTTGACCAGCACATAGGCGGGCAGGCCCAGCACGAGCATGGCGAGCACTTCGCCGGTCAGCGCCGCATCGGCAAGATCGAACCGCCCGCCTGCAAAGATCATCGTCACGAAGGCCTCGGCGCAGATTGCGAGCGCGGCTGCGGCCGGGATCGTCAGCAGCATGGCAAGCTCGATCGCATCGGACTGGATCCGGTCCGCGCCCTCCCGGTTGTCGCTCCCGACGAATTTCGAGAGGGTCGGCAGGATCGCGGTCGAGAGCGCGATGCCGATGATCCCGAGCGGGAGCTGGTTGAGGCGATCGGCATAATTCATGTAGCTCACCGCGCCATCCTCGAGCTGGTTGAGGAAATAGAGCTGGACGAGCGTGTTGATCTGATAGGCCCCGCCCCCGATCGCGGCGGGAAGCGCAATGATCGCGAGCCGTTTTACCTCGGGCGTGATGCGCGGCCACAAGAGCTTTGGACGAAAGCCCTCCACCCGCGTCCAGTAATAGAGCCAGGCGAGTTGCAACGCTCCGCCGCCCGTCACCGCCCAGGCGATTCCATAAGCGACCTGTTCGATCGTCGCGCCGCTCGCGGCAATGAACCATTCCCCCGCCAGCAGCGCAGCAATCAGGACGAGATTGAGGATGATCGGGAAGCTGGCGCCCGGCGCAAACCGCGAGACCGAATTGAGCATGCCTGTAAACAGCGTCACCAGGCTGACGAGGATGATATAGGGAAACATGATCCGCGCGAAATCGACGCTGAGCGGATAGGTCTGCGGATCGAGCGGCTTTTCCGAAAGCACCCAGATCACGCCCGGCATGGCGAGCTCGAACAGCGCGACGAGCCCGATCAGCACCGGCAGGAAGACGCTCAGCACATCGGCGCTGAACGAGCGCGCCTCTGCAAGCCCCTCCTCGCGCGTTTCGCTGCCATGCAGCCGCTTGGAAAACATCGGCACGAAGGCGGCCGAAAAGGCGCCCTCGGCGAACAGGCGGCGAAAGACATTGGGGATGATGAATGCCTGAAACCAGGCATCGGTCACGCCATTGGCGCCGAGCACGCGCGCGAAGATCATCTCGCGCGCCATCCCCGCGATGCGGCTCGCCAGGGTCAGCGAGCCGATCGTCCCGAGGTTCCTGAGCAGGCTCATGGATGCCCGGCCCGCTGCGCGAAGTGCTTACGCGTTGCCCGCCGGCGGGTTCGTGTCGCCGTTTTCGGCGGCGCGCTGCGCCCGAGCCTGCTGGAGCTGCTGATTGTAGAGCGTCGCGAAATCGATCGGATCGACCATCAGCGGCGGGAAGCCCGCATCGCGCACCGCATCCGCGATGCACCGGCGCGCAAACGGGAACAGGATGCGCGGCGCTTCGGCAAACAGGAAGGCGTGGGTCTGGTCTTCGGGAATGTTGCGGATCCCGATGAGCCCGCAATAGGCAAGCTCGACGAGATACATCGGACCCTTCTCGCAGCTCGCATTGATGTTGATCTTGAGGATGACCTCGTGGACTTCATCGGTCTTGGCATCGGCGGCGATGTTGAACTGGACATCGATCTTGGGCTGCTCGGTCCATTGAAACACATCGGGCGCATTCGGGTTCTCGACCGAGAGATCCTTGACATATTGCGTGATGATCGCAGCGGCAGGCTGGTCGTCCGCGCCGTTTGAACCATTGGCGTTGTTGTCGAGATTGATGAGAACGTCGCCTTCATCGGCCATGATGTGTGTCTTTCGATTGAGGTGTTGATCAATGAGCGGGATTGCCCCGGCGATGCCTGATTGAGTATCCGCACGGGGGCACGTAAACCGGCGCGTCGCCTAGCAGGCGCTGCGCGGCGCTGCAATGGGCGAGCCTGTTTGGCCGGGCCGTGCTTGCGCTCCGGGGCTGGCGCTGGCCCTGTGGGCACGCAGGAGCCCTGTGTGCACGCAAGACCTGTGCGCCTGCGAGAATCGCCCCGGCCTGCTGCGCTCTGTGCGCTGCGCGATCTGCTCGCATGGCAAGCAATGCTGCCTGAAGTGGCATCGATCGGGCGCCAAAAACCCGTAATTCCCCGCAATCAGCCCGGAACGCGCGTTGCCGAATTGTATTTGACTCCTATGTTAGGCATGAAGGGTACGGGCTTGGGCGCGAGCGGAGTGGTGCGCTGACAAGCATAACAACCGGGTATTTATCGTGATTATAGAAATCATCGTTCTCGCCATGATCGCCGCTTTTCTCGGCTTGCGGCTCTATTCGGTGCTTGGCCGGCGGGCCGAGCATGAGGAGGAATCGGTGCCCCAGCGCTTCGATCCGAGCGAGAATGAGGAACCAAGGAGCGCTCCGGCCCAGCCGCAAACGAGCGCAGGAGCAGCCGGTGCTCAGCGTCCGATCCGGCTTGAAGGTGTCATGCCTGCCGTCGAGCGCGGGATCAGGGATATCGCCGCGGCAGACAGCAGGTTCGATCTTGCCGGTTTCATGGAGGGCGCGAGGGGCGCTTATGAAATGGTCCTTGAAGCCTTCTGGAAAGGCGACAAGGAGACGCTGCGCGAGCTGTGCGACGATGATGTGTTCGAAGGCTTCAGCGCCGCAATCGATGCGCGTGAGGAAGCGGGTGAAACGCTTGAGAATTCGCTCATCCGGATCGAGGAAACGCGCATCCATTCCGCCTCGCTCGATGGCCGCATGGCGCGCATCTCGGTGCTGTTCGTCACCGATATAGCAGCGGTCACGCGCGATGCAGACGGCAACGTAATCGCCGGATCGCTCGACGATGCGATCGAGAGCCGGGATGTCTGGACCTTTGCGCGCAATGTTGGCGCGAAGGATCCCAACTGGATGCTCGACGAGACCGATGAGGGCTGAAGTCAGGGGCTCTCTGAGCGGCTGATCCCGGTCACCTGTTTCCGGCGGGAGCCCTCATGGCCAAGAGGCGCGCGAGAGTGACAAGACTGCCAGCCGAGGCGCGAAGCTCGCTCGTTCTGCTCGCCTTGTGCGCGCTGATCAGCGCATGCGCCATCATTCCGCGCGCTGCCCCCTCATCCCCGTCCAGTCCCGCGCCTGCTGCCTCCGCGATGAGTGCTGCGCTGATGGGCGCTGTGCGCGGGCCGGGTGTAGCTGCGCTGGCGATGAGCCCGAACGATGCGCAAGGCGCGCTCGCCTCCTTCAGCGAATCCTGCCCCCGGCTGCTCGCCCGAGAGGATGCAAGCGGCCTCAGCCGCCCCGAAGAATGGCGCGCAGCCTGCTCGGCAGCGCCTGCCTGGCCCGCGAGCGATGCGCGCGATTTCTTCATCCGTCATTTCGAGACGGTGCGCGTCGGCGATGGTCGCGCCTTTGCGACCGGCTATTTCGAGCCCGAGATCGCCGGCAGCCGCACCCGCCGCCCTGGCTACGACGTACCTGTCTACGCGCTGCCCGATGATCTGGTGCGCGATTGGCCCGCCAGCGTCCCGCCCGCAGAGCGCTCCGGACGCGCGCCGCTCGGGCGCTATGATGCAAGCGGCAATCACGTGCCCTATTACGAGCGCGCGCAGATCGAGGATGGCGCGCTCGAAGGCCGTGTGCCCGTGATCGCCTGGGCCGCCGATCCGGTCGAGTTCTTTTTCCTCCAGATCCAGGGCTCGGGCCGCCTGCGCACGCCCGAGGGCGAGGTGATCCGGATCGGTTATGCCGGGCAGAACGGGCGTGGTTATACCGGGATCGGCGGCGTGATGCGCGAGCGCGGCCTCCTGGGCGGTGGGCCGGGGCAATATCCCGGATCGATGCAGGGTATCATGGCCTATATCCGGGAGAACCCGCGCGAGGGGCGCGAACTCATGCGGATGAACAAGAGCTGGGTGTTCTTCCGTGAACTCACCGGAGACGGCCCGCTCGGCGCGCTCGGCGTGCCCGTGCGGCGCGAGGCGTCTGTGGCGGCAGATCCGGCCTTCGTGCCGCTGGGCGCGCCGGTCTGGCTCGATCTCGACCGCGACGAGGCCGACGGACTTTGGATCGCGCAGGATACCGGCGGCGCGATCAAGGGCGCGAACCGGTTCGATACGTTCTGGGGCGCGGGCGAACAGGCGCGCGCGATTGCAGGCGGGATGAGCGGGCGCGGCGAGGCGCTGCTGCTGCTGCCAAAACAGACCGCCGCGCGGCTCGGGCTGGGGCAGGGCGCGCCGGGCGGGTCATGAGGCTCGCTCGCGGCCTCGGATCGTGAGGCCCCCGCGCGGCCTCAGCGCCGCCGAAGAGGCTGCCTGGGCAAGGCTGGCGCAGAGCGTCACCCCCTTGAAAGGGCGCAGAGCGCCCGACACGCCGCCTGCGAGGGCTGCGCCAACACCGATGCCCGCCCCGACGCCCGCCCCGACGCCCGCCCCGCCGCCGCCATCAGCCCCGACCCCTGCGCCGCCCACTGAGCGCCGGCCAAGCCGCCGTCCGCTCGGCTCGCCCTCTCCCCCTCAGCCAACGCTTACCGACCCCGCACGCGGGCTCGATTCGCACTGGGAGCGGCGGATCAAGGGCGGGCGACTGGAGCCCGATCTCACGCTCGATCTGCACGGCCACACGCTCGAGTCTGCCTATGGCCGGATCAATGCCGGGCTCGATCAGGCGCGCTTGATGGGCGCGCGCGTCGTGCTGATCATCGCCGGGCGCGAGCGACCGCTCGATCCCGCCGATCGCCAGAACAGGCGCGG
>JGI12048J13642_10326733_pt1 | contig 34288 bp, 23 predicted proteins | sample ElkSlonscriptome_16_FD_13642 | JGI IMG/M metagenome (IMG submission 13642)
AGGAGTACAAGATTGAAAAACTGCCGGTGGTAGAGGAAAACAACAAACTTGTTGGACTGATCACCTACCGGGACATTATAAAATTGCGCAAGCATCCGAACAGTTGTAAAGACGAGTACGGACGTTTGCGCGTAGCCGCCGCCATCGGTGTAACGCCCGATGCAGTAGAGCGCACCGAGGCTTTGGTAAAGTCCGGCGTAGATGCTATCGTCATCGACACGGCTCACGGCCACACGAAAGGTGTGGTGTCGGTATTGGAAAAGATCAAAGCCAATTTCGATAAGATCGATGTGGTTGTCGGCAACGTTGCTACAGCTGAAGGGGCTATCCATCTGGCTGATGCAGGCGCTGATGCCGTAAAGGTGGGGATCGGGCCCGGGTCTATTTGTACTACCCGCGTCGTGGCGGGAGTAGGCGTACCTCAGCTGACCGCGGTTTTGGATGCAGCTTCTGCGCTTATGGACAGAGGTATTCCGATCATTGCAGATGGTGGCGTCCGTTATACGGGCGATGTGGTAAAGGCCATGGCTGCAGGAGCGGGCTCGGTAATGATTGGCTCAATGCTTGCAGGCGTGGAGGAATCTCCGGGAGAAACCATCATTTACGAAGGAAGAAAATTCAAATCATACCGAGGAATGGGTTCGATAGAAGCTATGCAACAAGGTTCCAGCGATCGCTATTTTCAAGATTCGCTCGATGACCTGAATAAATTGGTTCCCGAAGGAATTTCGGGACGCGTTCCTTACAAGGGTACCTTGGCAGAGGTAATGCACCAAGTAATCGGTGGCTTGCGAGCCGGAATGGGCTATTGCGGGGCGGCGAATATTGCCGCTTTGGCAGAAGCCAATTTCATCAGAATAACCAACTCGGGAATTCGTGAAAGCCACCCGCACGATGTGTCTATCACCCGTGAAGCTCCGAACTACAGCTTAAAATGACCATAAAAACTATTGCTCAAGTGAAAACTATCAACATGAAAAAAGGAATTCTTTTACTGCTTTCAATTCTATCGCTTCAAGCGTTTGCACAAGACGAGGGAAATCCTGTTTTGATGACCATCGACGATCGGGAAATTACCAAAACCGAGTTCGAGGCGATTTACAAAAAGAATAACCGCGACAGCTCCATCACCAAAGAAGATCTGGATGAATATGTCGATCTCTTTATCAACTTCAAGTTGAAAGTGCTCGAAGCCGAAGAAACGGGGATGGACACCCTTTCGGGTTTTGAAAGAGAACTGAGCGGCTATCGCGACCAGTTGGCCCGACCATACTTGGTAGATAAGGCAGTAACGGATTCATTGGTAAGAGAAGCATACGACCGACTTCAGACCGATGTGCGTGCATCTCACATTTTAATTAAGATGCCCGCATCGCCATCGCCCAAGGATACGCTGGAGGCGTACAACAAGATAATGGCCATCAAGGCCAAGCTTGATAACGATCCCGATAAATTTGAGGAAATAGCCAGAACACAAAGCGAAGACCCCAGTGCCAAAACCAATGGCGGCGACTTGGGATATTTTACTTCGCTTCAAATGGTTTATCCGTTTGAAACGGCGGTGTATAATAGCGAGGTAGGAGAGATCACAGGTCCCGTAAGGACGCGTTTTGGCTATCACTTGGTAAAGGTTGTAGACAAACGTAAGGCCCGTGGAGAGGTGAAGGTAGCGCACATCATGATCCGATCAGAAGAATCAGATCCTGAAGATGTGAAAGTGAGCTTGAAGCAGCGTGCCGATGAAGTTTACGAAAAACTCCAAGCGGGAGAGGACTTCGGTGAATTGGCCAAAAAGTTCAGCGATGACCGTACCTCAGCTGCAAAAAACGGTGAACTACCTGCCTTCGGTGCGGGAAAAATGGTGGAAGAATTTGAAGAGGCTTCTTTCGCCCTGAAAGAGCCGGGAGAAATCTCTGAGCCCATTCAATCGCCCTATGGCTGGCACATCATTAAATTGATCGAACGCGTACCGGTTAAATCCTTTGACGAATACGAAAAGGAGTTGCGCTCAAAGATTTCACGTGATTCCAGATCGGACATCACCAAAGACAGTTTTATCAATAAGCGCAAAAAAGAATACAACTACCAGGAGAACCGCAAGCGATTGAAGCCATTCTATACCTCACTTGACACGAGTTACTTTAATGCGAGATGGGAAGCGCCTGCTGAGCTGAAAGAAGCTGATAAAATGCTTTTCGAATTAAATGGAAAATCGTTCACCCAAGCTGACTTCACAGAGTTCTTGCTTTCGCGAATGCGCGCTTCCAGAACGTCGATGAATATTGAACTTTTGGTGAATGAGAGCTTTGATAACTGGGTAGATTCTGAGATCATGGCTTACGAAAACAGCATCTTAGAAGAAAAGTATCCTGAATTTAAAGCCTTAATGCAGGAATACCGTGATGGCATCTTGCTTTTTGATCTGACAGATCAGAAGGTTTGGTCCAAGGCTGTAGAAGATACAACAGGGTTGGAGGCTTTTTACCAAGAAAATCAAAATGACTTTATGTGGGATCAAAGAGCCGGATATGACATCTACACGGTCGAAGACGATGCCGCAGCGGCTAAAGTGAGAAAGATGCTCAAGAAAGGGAAGAATCAAGATGAAATTCGCGAAGCCCTGAATGAGAATAGCGCATTGAAGGTAAGAGTGAGCAGCGGATTAAAAGAAAAGAAGCAAGAGCCGATTCTTGAAAAAGTAACGTGGGAAGAGGGAATTTCCGAACCGATAAACGATGAGGGGCAGCTCAAAGTGGTTCACATCAAAGAGATTCGGGAGCCTGAGCCTAAGTCTTTCGACGAGGCGCGAGGATTGATCACAGCGGCTTATCAGAATTATTTGGAAAAACAGTGGATCGAATCTTTACGTGCTAAACACGAAGTAGCCGTAAACTACGATGTACTTTACACTATCAAATAACTCACTAGCTGACTTGAATCAAACTCGTTTAATCGTAATGAATAGCAAGCTTCTCATCATGAGCTTGCTATTTTTTGTTTTAAGCGGCTGCGTTCAAGATGAGGGAGAGGAAAACCCAACCGTGGCAAAGGTTTATAATTACACGTTGAGAAAATCAGAGTTTGAGTCCTTATTGCCGAGAAACTATTCAAAGGAAGATTCGGCAAACATTGCCGATCAGCTCATTAATAAGTGGATTAAGGAAAAGGCAGTTTTATCCATGGCTGAAAAAAACCTTTCGGACGAGAACAAAGATTTTACTGCCAAGCTTGAAGACTACCGAAATTCACTGGTGATCTATACCTACGAGCGCGAATTGGTCAATCAGAAGCTGGATACCATCGTTTCAATCGATGAGACCGAAACATTTTTTAACGAAAATAATGAAAGCTTCAAGCTCAAAAACTCCATCTTGAAGCCATGGTTTATGTCAGTAAGTGCTGACGCGCCCAACAAAAAAAAGCTGGTAAAATGGTTTAACGGAGAGCCCGAGGAGGTTCTGGAAGAATTGGACGAGTATTGCAAAAAATATGCGGAAACATGCTTTCTCGATAACGATCAATGGATGTATCGCGATGATCTTTTCAAAGAATTACCCTTGGAAGTAGAAGATTGGAGCAATTTTTTGGAGACGAATACGTATCATGAGTTTGAGAAAAACGGTCAACTGTATTTGCTCAGAATTTTCGACTATCGCCTTCGCGGAAGCGATGCTCCCTTAGAATTGGAATTGGAAAAGGTGCAAAACTTGATCATCAATCAGCGAAAAGCTGATTTGGTAAAAAAAATGCGTGAGGATGCTGTTAAGGAGGCTTACGCCAAGAACAAAATTGAATGGATAAACAATTAAGGAAAAGAATGAGAGTGCTCCTGTCTGCTGTGGTGCTTGTTTTAATGACAGGTACTGCCAAGGCCCAAGTGATCGATGAAATTGTAGCCGTGGTTGGTAATGAAATTATTCTCTATAGCGACATTCAGATTCAAAAGACCCAGATTCAAGCTCAGGGCTATAAAGGAACGTTGAGTGACTGTCAGGTCTTGGAAGAGATACTCTTCGAAAAATTGATGCTGAATCAAGCCAAAGTCGATTCGCTGGAGGTAACCGATGATATGGTGGAAGGTCAACTGAATCGGCGGATGGACGTTTTCATTCGCCAAATCGGATCAGTGGAAGCACTCGAAGATTATTACGGCAAATCCATGTCGGAGATCAGAGAAGATTTTTTTGACGTCTTAAAAGATCAACTATTGGTTCAGCGAATGGAGGCTGAGATAAGCGGCGACATCAATGTGACACCCTCGGATGTGCAGGAATTTTTTAATGAGATACCAAAAGACAGTTTGCCTTACATCAATGCGTCGGTAGAGATGGCGCAAATTGTGAAATACCCGGAAGTTTCCACGCTAGAAAAAGAGCGAGTTCGATCGGAACTGATGGAATTTAAGCAACAAGTAGAGTCGGGTGAAGAGGATTTTGAGACTTTGGCAGCGCTTTATAGCGACGACCCCGGTTCGGCTGCCAAAGGAGGAAATTTAGGAATGCAGTCGCGTGGTACTTGGGTACCTGAATTTGATGCCGTGGCATTTAACCTTGAGGAAGGCGAAGTTTCTACTCCGTTCAAATCCGATTATGGATTTCACATCATGCAGCTTTTGGAACGCAGAGGCGAGATGTACAATGCAAACCATATTCTTCTCATCCCCGAGATTTCTTCAGACGGATTAAATCGAGCGCGAACGGATTTAGACTCAATCAGGACTTTGGTTGTCAGAGACTCTGTGTCCTTTGCCCTCGCTGCAAATAAGTATTCGGATGACGAGCGAACCAAGAACCAAAACGGGTCTTTGGTAAACCAAGCTTCCGGGAGTACCATTTTCGAAATGGATGACATCGATCCGACTCTGTTTCCCGTGATTGATACCATGGAAGTAGGCATGGTCAGCAGGCCGTTTTATTTTCAAACTCGATCGAATGAAAAAGGCTACCGCATCGTGAAACTCATGAACAGAACAGAACCGCATCGAGCGAATCTAACAGATGATTATCAAAGCCTGCAGAATATGGCTACCGAAAGGTTGCGCGCTCAGGCAATGGATAAATGGGTGAGGGAGCGAATAGATGAAGCCTTCGTGAAAATCGATGAAAAATACCGAGATTGCACTTTCGGTTATCCTTGGATCGAAGAAGAAGACGAATTAATCAGGAATTAAGAAGTTTATACAAAAATGAAAGACGTAGAAGCGGTTCAGCAGCTCACGGATAAATATGCCTCGATGAGGCAGGAGATTTCTAAAGTGATCGTTGGTCAGGATGAGGTAATCAAAGAAGTGTTGATTACGGTTTTTAGTGGTGGACACTGCCTTTTGGTGGGGGTTCCCGGATTGGCCAAGACGCTTTTGGTAAATACCATCGCCAAGACCTTGGGCTTAACTTTTAACCGGGTTCAGTTTACTCCCGACTTAATGCCCGGCGACATCATAGGTTCTGAGATTCTCGACGAGAACAGAAAGTTTAAATTTGTCAAGGGCCCCTTGTTTTCGAATATAATCCTTGCTGATGAGATTAACCGAACTCCCCCAAAAACACAAGCTGCATTGCTCGAAGCCATGCAGGAAAGAATGGTGACCACTGCAGGACATACGTATCCTTTGCCTTCACCATTTTTTGTTCTCGCCACACAAAACCCTATTGAACAGGAAGGAACCTACCCTTTGCCCGAGGCACAGCTCGATCGATTTATGTTCAATATTTTTGTTGATTATCCAAGTATTCAGGAGGAAATCGACGTAGTTAAATCGACCACTGCGGGCGTTACCAACGAGGCCAGTCAAGTTATTACTGCCGAAGAAATCCAGTTTTTTCAGCAGTTGATTCGCAAAATTCCCGTGGCCGATAATGTAGTGGAATACGCCGTAAACCTGTCGGCGAAATCACGCCCGAATACTTCTCTTGCATCAGATAATACCAACAGCTACTTAAGCTGGGGAGCAGGCCCGAGAGCATCCCAGTACTTGATAGTAGGCGCTAAATGCCATGCAGCCCTTAACGGAAAATATTCTCCGGATATTGAAGATGTGCAAGCAGTGGCATTGCCGATATTACGTCATCGATTGGTGAGAAACTACCAAGCTGAGGCTGAAGGAGTGACTATAGAAAAGATTATCAGCGGAATGCTCTGATTGAGAGCTTTGTTAAATTAGCGTGAAATATTCTCAATCCGCTATGGAGATTTTGGAATTGTATTAACTTTGTGTTTAAATGACACTTTGATTAGAATTTGATTTATGATAAAAGTTGCAATTAATGGATTCGGACGAATAGGTAGATTGACATTCAGACAGCTATTGAAGAATAGCGACGTGGAGGTAGTCGCAATTAATGATTTGACCGATGCCAAGACCTTGGCCCATTTATTTAAATATGACAGCAGTCAAGGAGGTTACGAAGGAGAAGTCTCTCACAATGGCGACGACCATATTGTAGTAGACGGTAAATCCTATAAATTATTTGCTGAGAAAAATCCTGAGAATCTACCTTGGAAAGAGCATGGAGTCCAAGTAGTAGCTGAGTGCACTGGTATTTTCAGAGATCGTGAAGGAGCTTCAAAGCATATTTCGGCAGGAGCTGAGAAAGTTATCATTTCTGCTCCGGCTAAAGGAGATGTGAAGACGGTGGTAATCGGAGTGAATGACGACACTCTGACGGCAGATGATAAGGTGGTTTCTAATGCCAGTTGTACGACAAACTGTTTGGCGCCAATTGCAATGGTTCTGGATCGCGAGTTTGGAATCCAAAAGGGATATATTAATACCATTCATGCCTACACGGCAGATCAGCGAATACAAGATGCTCCGCACTCAGATTTGAGAAGAGCACGAGCAGGAGCATTTTCGATAATCCCGACCACTACGGGAGCAGCGAAAGCTGTTGGTCTTGTGTTGCCTCATTTAAAAGGAAAATTAGATGGTAATGCCACGCGGGTACCAACCATCACAGGATCGATTACCGACTTGGTTGCCGTACTTGACAAGGAAGTAACCGCAGAAGAAATTAACGCTGCCGTAAAAAAGGCTGCAGAAAATGAATTGAAAGGAATCGTTCAATACACCGAAGATCCTATCGTTTCTGCTGATATTATTGGAAACTCACATAGCAGTATTTTTGACTCATTGATGACGTCTACCAACGGAAATTTTGTGAAAGTTATGTCTTGGTATGACAACGAATTTGGCTACGCAAGCCGCACCGCAGAACTTGTCGTTAAGATAGTTCAGTAAACGGTCTGTGTGGTTAATTTTCAGTAGGTGGTAAAAAGCAAGGCGAAAGCCTTGCTTTTTTATATTCAGATAATGGTTGATAATCTTGTTGGCCTTATTCTGAAAAACCTGCTGTCATTGCAATCTGAATGTGTAATTTCGTACGTATATCCAATTTCAAGTACGCTATTCTTATGCGACAATTAAAATCGATCATCTTTGTGATTTTTTCGTTGATTTTTGTCATTTCAGCGAAGGCAAATGATTGTGCCACATCCAACACTATAGTTTCACAGGAGGATTTTGCTGATTCAGCAATATCAGGCTCATTTGTAGGTGCCGGTTTTTCAGGAGGTCCTCAATGCTTTGGTCCTGGATCTCGAGATGATGTTTGGTACAGCTTTACAGCCGTGGCATCAGATCACGCAATACGAAGTCAAGGAACAGGCGATTTAGATTTGGCAATAGAAGTCTACGATGCTTGCGGAGGAACCCAGATCGTGTGTCAAAATAATACCTCTTCGGGAGCAGAAAACGTCCTTCTTCCAAACTTAACCGTTGGTAATACTTACTATTATCGCTTGTACCATGCCGGTGCAACACCTGCAGGGTCTACTGATTTCATAACAGGCGTAGTACATGTTCCTTTCGTAGAATTAAGAGCTTCAGATTGCGGTACTCTGGACTTTACGACAAATGATGTGATTCGAGCGACGAATCCGTCAAACACCTTTAATTTCACTAATTATCAGTTTCGTTTTGTAGAGCAAGAAGCTCCCTTCAACACCTATATTATTACTTCGCCGAATGGAACCAATCCAAACTTTTTGTTGCAGTGGTTTCCTCAAATCGAGTATGGCAGAACTTACGAAGTGAGCGTGAGAGTGCGAGCCATCTTGCCAACCTATGGCGACTTTGGGAATTCGTGCATTATTGGACTACAGAATAATGTGCTTTCGACCTCTTTGGAGAGCCAATATTCCAATGGGTTTTTTAATTTCTGTGATATAATTGGCGCAAGCAAAGTGGCTTTAGCAGAGCAGTATCGTTGGACCTTTTTGGACTTCACGTCCAATCCACCGGTACAAACAGAAGTTTTTGGTTTGGCCGATAGCAGGCTTTTAAATCTATATAGAGTTCCCCAACTCCAGCTTGGTACGACCTACATTGTCTCGGTTTTTGCTACAGTAGCAGGACAGGAGAGTAATTCGGGAAACTTAGCATTTATTAATATGAATAATGCCGTTCCGAATACAGGTTTGAATAGTGATATTTACCCGTGTGGTCAGACCTATCCCATCAGCAGCTTTCTTCAAGCCAGAGAAATTTGTGAAGCCGAGTCCTACACTTGGCGATTCACCAATACTTCCTCTCCTCAAGCTCCTCTTTTCTACACACGCGATGATGGCAGCCGATTTGTGGACTTAGACTTTGTCACCGGATTGATTGTCGGTGATAGCTACGATGTGGAGGTCTTAGCGGCTCAAGGAGGGTTAATCGGTGATTATTCCACAATTTGCAATATTACCATCGGTCCATCCGAGAACCCCAACTTATTGATTGTTCCTTCGGATGGCACTGAGGTATTGGAAGAGTCCGAAGAAGAAGTCAATTTTTTATTCAATTCCCCAACAAGGCCTGAGTGGGACGTGGACCTGCGTTGTCTTTCTAATGGAATCGCACGTTATAATGCGACCCTCTCGTCAGAAGATTATTCGCAAACGGCTTATGTTGAAGTATACGATTTGAACGGACGCTTGATCAATCTTTCTTCTCCGGTTTTAACCGTTGGTTCTTCCGTGCAGTTGGATCTCACCGGATTGCCAAAAGGTGTTTATTTGCTGAGAATCTTCAATGAAACACAACAAGAGACCTTAAAAGTAACAACGTTTTAAGTAGAAAAGATTATCTTATGGACTCTGAAACAGAGTTCTATGAATCTCTTCTTACGGCAAGCTCCTTTTGTCAGATTTCTCGGCCCTTTCCTATTTGGGATTCTCCTTTCGCTTCGACTTGAAAATTTAGCGAACGCCAAGCCCATTATTCTGGGGACGGTTATCCTAGCTCTCATTCTTCTGTTGACATTGGATAAGGTATGGAAGCAGATGAGCAAAAGTCATTTTTACGGTTTGCTCTCTCAATTTGTACTTTTTCTTTTGGGGCTTGGTTTGGGGATTCGAGCGATGGAAGGTCATGTGTATCCTCCCGAAGCTGACCGTTATATCGCAATTGTTGAATCTACTCCCATCGAAAAGCAGCGAAGCTATGCAGTAAATCTGAATGTGTACAGATTTCAATCCGATTCTGCGAGTTATCAATCTTGCAATTTCCGATTGATCGGTTACTTTTCGAAGAATAATTTCAATCAGCAAATTATACCCGGTCAATCCATTCTTTTCTCGGGGTATCTTATGAATAAGGACCAGGAACGCTATCCTTATCAATTTGATTATGGTCGATATCTCAGAAATACAGGTATCTCCGGAACGATTTATATTCCCGAGAACGAGTACCATCTAATTCAGAACGATTACTTCTCATTCAGAGGGACACTAAATTCTTTCAGAAGTCGATTGATCGAAAAAATGAATGAAGACTCGATCCCATTAATGGAGTACGGAGTAATTTCTGCTCTTTTGGTTGGTGATCGTTCATTTCTCGATCCGGAGCTGCGGGATGACTTTGCCGATGCAGGTGCAGTTCACATCTTAGCGGTGAGTGGACTACACGTTGGAATCATCTACATGCTTTTTCTCTATGTGCTTAATTTTATTTTCAGAGATAAGGCAGCTCTGCTCAAACTTCTTTTGATTCTTTTAATCTTGTGGGGGTATGCGGCTTTGACAGGGTTTTCACCCTCGGTATTGCGCGCTGCAACAATGTTTAGCTTTATTGCTGTTGGGAAGCACCATAAGCGATATAGTAACACATACAATATGGTCGCTGCCAGTGCACTATTCTTGCTTTTGATCGACCCACTGCTTATTTCACAAGTTGGCTTTCAATTGTCGTATTTGGCCGTAATTGGCATCATCTTTTTCCAACCTCGATTTCATGCATTTATTAAAGTGAAGAATAAATACCTCGATATGGTATGGTCTCTATTTTGTGTTTCACTAGCAGCTCAATTGGCCACTTTTCCATTGAGCATCTATTACTTCCATCAATTCCCGATCTTATTCTTTTTGACCAATCTCTTGGTTATTCCCTTTGCCACCCTAATTCTTTACGCGGGAATTCCCTGGCTCATCTTGCTATGGCTTCCTTGGGTCTCTGACATATTGGGCTTGGTGACCGTTTTCTCTACACGGGTATTGAATTGGTTCATCGGCCGGGTGAATTCCATTCCTTTCGCAAAGATCGAAGGAATATATCTGAACGAAATTTCCGTCCTGCTTATCTATTTGATGATCATTTCCAGTACAGTATTTTTTACTAAACCTTCTCGTCTTAAACTACGCTTATGCGGGGCGACGCTTATTTGCCTTACATTTTTATGGCTGAATCGCAGAGTCAGTAATACGCTTCAAGATGAGATCATCATTCCAACTCTCGGCGATGAGGTGACCATCGCAAGAATGACGCAAGACCAACTGCTGATCTATACCTCTGATACGCTAAATTTTTTGAAATCATGGCAAAGGGAATTATTACCTTATTTTCTAACCCGAGGAATTAGTTCGGAAAACGCTATCAGCTTCGTTGATTTTGCGAATGAAACTGCTCCACTCTTCATTGTAGATTCATTGAATCTACATGAAAGTCAGCATATTGTGTGGAATTCGAGTGAAAAAATGATCAAGATAGTCGATGCGGACATTCGATTAAACAAAGCGTCAGACTCATCACTCCTTCGGTTCAGAACGGATAATCTCAGTCGTTTCTCAGCTTACTCGCCTCGACTGCTGAAATGATCTGACCGTTGAAGAGCCCTATTAGTCTGGCATCTTTGAACCCGCGATCTTTCAATTCTTTGAGTGCTTTTTCAGCTTTCTCTTTGTCATCGAATGACTTGTAGATATAACGTGTTGTTCCGTTAACTCCTCTCATAGGACTAACATCGTCCAGTTCTATGAACTTGCTCAACATATCTGCAGGAACTCGACCGCTGAAGGAACCTAATTGAACCGAGTAATCCACATATTCTGCATTGATTCCACCGGTTTCAGATGATTCAGTGATGACCTCTTTTTTGCTCACGCGCGCACCTGCTTCTTTGAGTGAAATTCGCTTACCTCCTTTGTAGGCCGTTACAAATGAGCCTTCAAATCCTTCGAGCAGTAAGTCTATTCGATGTTCAGCCGCCTCTTTAATATTGTCAAAGGATCCGCTGACATAACGCGTTATGCCATCTTGCCCCGTAATGACCAGAACGTCATCGACCTCTTTAAAGATATTGTCAGATAACCTGTGACGGTATGCTCCTACTTGCACACGGAAAGTCGTCTTATCGGGGTTGGAGTAGAAAGATTCAGAGCTTTTGGCTGCCCGTTCTAATTCCGATTGATCTACAGCAGAATAGTTTCCAAATTCATTGTACACCAACTTCGTTTCGTAGTTCATCCCCTCCAATTGTTTCATGCGGCTGTAGGCCTCTTCCAATTGGCTGAAATCGCCGATATAGTAGTTCAGACCTTCTTCATCCTCCCCACCATGTATATCAGAGATACTGAGGAGTTTTGAAATAGCTAATCCGTCTAATTGGTCTATATTGGTTATTGTTACTCTATATCCTTTGCTTCTATTGCGCATCCGTATAGAATGGCGCTCATAGTCTGCCGTTTCAGTTTGACTCTTCTCATAACTCAAATCTCCGATACTGTCTTTATACGTAAGGTAAATATCGAGAATTGCTGACTCAGACATGGTTACACCTTTCAAATCAACTACGTTTCCGGGCGGTGTATCTTTTTCTTCATCCATATAATCAGCTACGCCGTCTTTGTCGGTATCCAGAGGACAGCCGTACATGTCAGTAGCTATTCCTGTCTCTGTAAACGGACAGAGGTCGATTATATCCGCTATGCCGTCAGTATCTTCATCTTCAAACTCCAATTCTTCCAACTCAAGTCCCGTATTTTTTTCTTTGATGTCTTTCTTTCGGTGGTGGAGATTGTAAAGAATACCGATGGACGAAAACATGAAATGGTCGTTCCCCTTTCGGCCAGCCGATTCTCCTGAGATATTATCAATATTATCGGAAAAGCTTAGGTGGAATTCCGTACCCATGTTGAGGGTGAAAAAGTCGTTTATTTTCAAATTAGCTCCTGCCCCAACGGGAATTGATAGCCCTCTAAGCGCGTAAGGCATGTTGGAACTTTCGTTGGTATTTCTAAGGTCTGATTCGTAGGTGTAATCTCTTTCCAGAAGAATTGCGTCGCTTTTGTTGGGTAAGTTTTCTGCTAAACTTCGTATTGTTCCATCTGACCAGTAATTATAACTTGCGCCGTTGGCAGCAGTTAAATCAGCCTTTGGGTTAAATTCAAAAGTTGAAATCCCGACAGACACATAGGGTTCGATGGTGCGTTCCTTCGGTAGTAAGTGATCGAAATTGTAAGAAAATTTCAGTCCACCCATTCGAATAGGAGTGCTGAAATTTGCGTTGCCTTCAGGTAACCTTTCTTCTTGGGTGATATTCCCAAAAAAGGCAAATGCTTCCAAGTTGAAGGCATCTGAAATAGGTGAGATCAGCGTCAGACTATGACCCCAATTCATTCGGTACTCCCGGCTTAAACCGTCCAAATTTCCTACATCGCCAAAATAGCTGATCAAACCGGTGTTGAGTCCCAACTTAGGTCGAAACAGCTTCTCTGAGTAGTTGGTCGCAGTGCTATCTTGTGCTGAAGCCGAGTGCACGACCAATGCTGAAAGCACTACAAAAATTATTCGATTTAATTTACAAGGGGTACGCATAGTGATAATAAATCACCTGCGTATACTGCGGAAAGTCCGAAAAGGTTGCGGATTTTAAGGGTACCACTTTTGCTCGGTAATCATCAAAGCCTCCTGAACACTAATTCTATCCCCATCATTATATGCAGTTACGAATGGGCCTTGAAATTTATCGTATTTGCCGGTGATACGCTGTCGGTCGTCTCGAGCCGATTTGTAGACCTGGTGATAACCCGTGGTGTATTTAAACCATCCTTTATGGTTTTCAAGTTTAAACCCTTCTCTAAAGTTGTATAACTTCTCAAATACAGGTTTTTGCAAGTTGTTTTTACCCGCTGCAATTTGGACACGATAGAATATGCCTGTTTCAGGCTGTGGGACATCCACGATGTTTCCATCGGTAAGATTTTTAGAGTCGTTTGAAGAGGCAGTGACCGGTTCTTCGGGTTCAGACGGTATTTGTTCCATCTCAGGAGCTACAGGTTCAGCCTCCTCGATCAAAGCAATGTCTTCTTCAGGTTCCGCTTGATCCATGGCAATAGGTTCATCGGCAGTAACTTCAGCTCCCGTCGTATCTTTCGGACTTTCTTCAGCCATCAGCTCTACACCACCACTAATGGGAATCTCCTGAGTTTCTTCACCCTCCAAAAATGAAAAAACACCTTCAATAGTTGGCTCTTCACCATTTAATGCGATAACGGGCAAAAGCTTATACGAGACCGTAACTCTATTGCTTTCAGGAATATCATACCAGACGTACTTTATTACTTGGTCCATTGAACTGAACACCGCTCCGGAGGATTTTAAGTCGATTGCAGTATAGCCTTCGGGCAGGTTTTCCTCTATTTTAGCAAAGCCCGTCAATTTCTCTTTGTCAATATCTACGGTCACTCGCCATTGATTTACTCCATCTGAAGTAATAACTCGATCCGCAGAAACGGCAGCCTCCAAGTTTTGAGCAGCGTCCTCCATCGACTCTTTAATCGACTCTGCTACGATATCTTGAGCGCTCCCTACATTGATGTAGTGTGTAGGGACGTCGTGATTTTTTCGTTCATTTTCGTAGATGTAGGAGAAGCGAGAGTTCAAGGCCTTTTTTCCTTTGGCCGCTCCCGTAGTTAGAATTCGATAAGAAATGGAAAATTCTTCGTTTGCCGGGAGTGCCATCCAAATGAATTTGGCTTTGCCATTATTGAAAGTAAAAGAAGCTCCCGCAGATTCGACTACTTCAATCAGGAGACCGTCATCTACCGTTATTTGATATTTGGCAAACCCGGTAACATCGGATTTATCCAATTCCACGGTAACAACCGCTTCTTGGGCGGCGCCCATGCTTGTTGGCGGATTGTGCTTGATTTTAACTTCTTCTTTCTGTCCAAGGGTGAGAAGTAAAAGTCCTAAAAATTGAACGCCGATGAAAAATATTCTTGTCATACCTCCGTAGTCAAGCCGGTTCTAGCAGCCTTTCTAACAAAGCTATCTAATTGACAAGCCAACTCGGGTAGTGCAAAACGAATTTGCAAACAGAATTTTGTTGAAATCGGTAAAGACCGAGTTTGATCTAAAAGTTAGGTTTGAGCATGTACTTCTGATAGAATGCATCGATGTGACCCACAGCTTCTTCAGGGGTGTTTACCAATCTGAATAGATCCAAGTCTTGCTCGCTGATGGCTTTGTATCGATGCAATAAATTGGACTTCATCCAGTCCAAAAGCCCCGACCAATAATCCTCACCGTAAAGAATAATGGGAAAGCGTCCGATTTTTCCCGTCTGGATAAGGGTAAGTGCCTCGAAGAGCTCATCTAACGTACCAAAGCCCCCGGGCATGACGATAAATCCTTGAGAATACTTCACAAACATCACCTTGCGAACGAAGAAATAATCGAATTCAATAAGCTTGTCTTTGTCGATGTATGGATTCCCTTGTTGCTCAAAGGGTAAATCAATATTGAGGCCCACGCTGTCGCCGCCACCGCGATGCGCGCCTTTATTCCCTGCCTCCATAATGCCGGGTCCTCCTCCGGTTACTACACCATAGCCACCTTGACTAAGCTGATATGCTATCTCTTCTGCGGCTTTGTATGAAGGATCATCATCGGTAAAACGAGCAGAACCGAAAATGGATACGCAGGGCTTTATTCGCGAAAGCTTTTCGAAGCCCTCAACAAATTCGGACATGATCTTGAAAATAGCCCAACTGTCATTGGCTTTGGTCTCATTCCAAGATTTGTTTTTGAACGCTCGCTTGATGCGCTTATCATCATTTGTCATTGAGTTCGTGTTTTAAGTATTTGGCTGTGTGCCCTATTCCTTTTTTTACGACTTGTTCCGGTGTGCCTTTGGCTATTATTTTCCCGCCTCCTTCGCCTCCTTCAGGACCTAAATCTAAAATATAGTCGGCTACTTTTACCACGTCGAGGTTATGTTCTATCACTAAAACAGTATTTCCTTGGTCTACTAATCTGTTTAAAACACCAATCAATAGACGTATGTCTTCAAAATGAAGTCCCGTCGTCGGTTCGTCTAAAATATAAAAGGTTTGACCGGTTCCTTTCTTACTCAACTCGGATGCGAGCTTTATTCGTTGGGCTTCGCCTCCCGAGAGTGTTGTGCTTGGTTGCCCTAGGGTCAGATAACCTAATCCTACGTCAAAAAGAGTTTTTAGTTTTTGCGAAATTTTGGGATGATCTTCGAAAAAAGATACTGCCGACTCTATGGTCATATCGAGCACATCGCTTATCGATCTGCCGCGAAATCTAATTTCTAAGGTTTCTCGATTGTAGCGTCTTCCTTCGCAAGTTTCACATTCCACATAAACATCGGGCAAGAAATTCATTTCTATGGTTTTCAATCCCGCCCCTTTGCAGGTTTCGCAGCGACCACCTGCTGTATTAAATGAAAATCGCCCTGCTTTATATCCCCTGATCTTTGCCTCCGGCAGTTGAGCATAGAGATTTCGAATGTCAGTGAATACCCCTGTGTAAGTTGCCGGATTGCTTCTGGGCGTCCTTCCGATAGGCGATTGATCAATCTCAATCACCTTATCGATATGCTCCAAGCCCTGCATTTTCTTAAAAGGAAGTGGTTTTTTCACGCCTTTGTAAACATGCGCGTTTAGAATAGGGTAGAGGGTCTGGTTGATCAATGTGGATTTTCCGCTACCCGAAACTCCGGTGACACAGGTAAATGTTCCTAGCGGAAAAGAGGCAGTCACACTGTCCAAGTTGTTTCCCGATGCTCCCGACAGGGTAATTTTCTTTCCGTTTCCCTTTCTCCTCTTTTTCGGAATCTCAATTTTTTTCTTCCCGGAAAGATAATCGGCCGTAAGTGAGCCTGACTTCATCACTTCCTTTACGCTTCCTTCACCAACAATTTTTCCCCCGTGAACACCTGCATGCGGCCCTATGTCGATCAGATGGTCGGCCGCCAAAATCATGTCCTTATCATGTTCCACGACGATGACGCTGTTTCCCACATCGCGCAGACTTCTGAGTGAATCAATCAACTTGTTGTTGTCTCGTTGATGCAAACCAATACTGGGTTCGTCCAAAATATACAAGACACCCACGAGTTTTGAGCCGATTTGCGTCGCCAACCGAATTCGTTGTGCTTCACCACCCGATAAGGTTTTGGCACTTCGATCGAGCGATAAGTAATCCAAGCCTACATCCATCAAAAATCCCGAACGATTTTTGATCTCTTTGATGATTTCAGTGGCAATTCGCAATTGGGTTTTACTCATTTTCGCCTCCAACGAATTGATCCACTCATCAAATTTATTCAGCCCCCATGTTGAAATTTCGGCGATGTTTTTACCGTCTAGTTTAAAAAAGAGCGCCTCTTGTCTCAGTCGTGCACCCTCACAAACAGGACAGGTTATTTGATTCATGAAGCTATTGGCCCATCGCTGAATGGGGCGCGAGGCATTCTCGTCGGCCTGGCGCGAAATGAAATTGATAATACCTTCGAAGTTCACATTGTATTCGCTGCTTCCCGTCGCTCCGTGAATCTTAAGCGTCTCATTAGTTCCGGTAAGGAGTTTATCGATCAATTCATCGTCGATGTCTTTTAAGGCCGTATTAAGGTCGTAGTTGTATTTTCTCAAAAGACCTTCTACTTGCCTGAAAATCCAGTTGTTCTTATACGATCCCAGCGGGGCTATACCGCCTTTCCGAATTGATTTCTTCTCATCGGGGATAATCTTTTTACGATCTACCTCACTGACCTCGCCTATGCCGTTGCAACGTTTGCAAACACCATATGGCGAGTTGAATGAAAAGAGGTTGGGCTCCGGCTCCGGATAAGAAATTCCCGTTGTGGGACACATCAAGTCTCGACTGAAATGTCGCGCTTCCTCGGTGTCCCAATTCATTAGCATGAGCGATCCTTTGCCCGTATCCATTGCAGTAGCTACACTTTGGCGCAGGCGCTGTTTGTCCTTTTCAGTAGCAACCATTCGATCCACGACAATTTCGATGTCGTGAATTTTATACCGATCGAGCTTCATACCGCTCGTTATTTCTCTTACTTCTCCATCGACTCTTACTCTCAGGTATCCTTGTTTACTGATTTGCTGAAAGAGTTCGCGGTAGTGGCCTTTTCTACCCCTTACTACAGGTGCTAATACGGCAATCTTTTCATCGCGGTAGGCCTCCATTATCAAGTCAACGATTTGGTCCTCGCTGTACTTCACCATCTTTTCCCCGGTCTTGTAAGAGTACGCATCGGCTACACGCGCATAAAGAAGGCGCAGGAAATCATAAATCTCAGTTATTGTTCCAACCGTTGAGCGCGGACTTTTGCTGATGGTTTTTTGTTCAATGCTAATCACCGGGCTTAGTCCGGTGATTTTGTCTACGTCGGGACGCTCCATGTTTCCCAAAAACTGCCTTGCATAGGCAGAAAAGGTTTCGATGTAGCGACGTTGCCCTTCGGCGTAAATGGTATCAAATGCCAAAGATGACTTTCCACTGCCACTCAATCCCGTAATGACCACGAGTTGGTTTCGAGGAATTTCAACATCAATATTTTGAAGGTTATGTACGCGAGCGCCGAGAACTTCAACGCTTTCTTTTTCCAGGATTTCTGTGCTTTCCAATAGGGTTAATTGCTAAGTGGTTCGGAGAGTAAAGTATCCGAAGCAGCATTTTGTTCTGCAAAGGGAATCAGGCCTTGGGATGTGTCTGCCGGTAGTTTTATTTCGTACTCCTTGCCCGCAGGGTTAGTGAGATAGGTATCGCGAAGCCAAGGATTCAAAATCTTAAGGATTTTGTAGTTAATTCCGTTCTCTTTAGCAAAGGTTGCAAAATCATCCACGCTCGTGTCGATCATGATGCTGCGCGTCTCGTAGGCCGGATAGAGGTCTTGAGGCCTGAAGTGAAAACCATATTGAGCAGGTTTGCTGAGGATTTCCTTTACCGCCAAGATGCGATACATGTAGCGCCCGGTCTCCATATTCAAGAGCAAATCATAGTAATTGGCCACGTCTTGTCGCTCTATTTGCCTGTTGAGGCCATTCATACCCATGTTATAGCTCGCCGCCGCCATGCTCCAAGAGCCATATTTGGCATAGGCGTCCTTTAAGTATTCGCAAGCCGCAGCTGTGGCTTTCTCTACATGGTATCGCTCATCTACCTCATTATTAATCTCCAGTCCGTAATCTCGTCCCGTGTCTCGCAGAAACTGCCAAAAGCCTGTGGCTCCGGCCGGTGAAACCACATCGGTTAATCCGCTCTCGATTACTGCCAAGTATTTAAAGTCATCGGGCACCCCATTCTCTTTTAGGATTGGTTCAATGACCGGAAACCACCTGTTTGCTCGTTTGTGAAATAACAGGGTTTGTGATTGCCAATAAGTATTCACCAAGAGTTCGTGGTCCAATTTCTCCTGAACATCTAAAATGTGAAGTGGAATATCTTCGTCAGCAAAGGTCAACCCTTCAGGTGCGCTGAGGCTGAATATTTTATAATTGTCATTGAAATATTGACGATAACTGATGTCAGGGTTGTTACTGGCAGACTTGAACGAATATCCCATCCAAACGACCGAAATAATCAATACGGTCAATAATGAGATGAGAAGAGTTTGAAAGTTATTTCGGGGAGATGAATGCATGAATCAGTGGTCTTTTATTCCTTTTTTCTTGTTGACTTCAGTCAAGCTAAAGAGAATTAAAAATACGGCTAAAAAATAGAAAAGATACGTCCCAATCATAAGATAATCAGAAGGACTTATGTTAATTAGATATAATGTGTAGAGTAGGATGGAGAAAGCTGAAACGAAAACATAAAGCTTTGCCACCTGAGAATCAGTAAATCCTCGGTAAGACAAATGATGCGTGGTGTGATCTTTCCCGCCCACAAATGGAGATTGCCCTCTGCGCAACCGGTTGATGGTGACGGTGAGGGTGTCAGAAATGGGAAGGATAAAGACGGTCAACAAAGCTGCCAAGCTATACCAGCCCTGAGAAGGGGTGGGCTCTAAACCGACATTCCAACAATAGTGGATACCGACATAGCCTAAGATTACTCCTAAGAATTGACTTCCGGTATCGCCCATAAACATCTTGCTCGGGTTCCAATTGTGGTAAAGAAAGGCCAGCAGGGAAGCGAGGATGCCAACCATTAGCATGAAGTTCGCATCTCCGTGCAAATCGGTTGCAACCATAAAAATCAACGGAGCTGAAAGGATAAAAATTCCGACGGAAGCCGCAATTCCATCCATATTGTCAAGCATGTTAATAGAATTCATAATTCCTACTACCCAAAATATGGTCAGTGCCGAGTTCATCCACTCCGTTTCGAAAATGGCGATGGATGAGCCCGTGAGTAGTAAGATGACGCCACATAAAATCTGAATACTTAATTTGAGAATCGGCCTGGTATTGTAGGCATCATCAGTAAGGCCCATTAAAAAGCCAAGACCCGCGCTGAGCAAAAGTCCGGGTATCTGTGGTTCACTGAAAACATCCTTGTAATCGTAAAAAAACAGACAGACACAGAGGCTGATTAAGAAAATGATAAAAAAGGAAAGACCGCCAATGGCAGGTTTGGTTTGTGCGCTCCATCTTACTGTTACTCCTTGTTGATTCTTTGTGCCAAGCGTTTTGACAAACCTCAATAAAATACTGTTTATAAGGAGTGCGAAGGCTGTCATAGCCACAAAAAAGAAACTGTAGAAGACGATGTAATACGAACTTTCAATCATAGATCAACGTTGAAAAGTAGTTCTAAAATCCCCTAATCTCAATTTTGCGTTTTTGTCTTTATCAGATAAAATGGGGTCATTCAACTCCCAATCTATTCCGATGGTGGGATCGTTCCACTTCAACGAGCGCTCACTGTCGCGGTGGTAAAAGTCGGAACACTTGTAGCTGAAAATGGTCGCATCTTCCAGTACCCTAAACCCATGAGCGAATCCCTTGGGTACGAAAAATTGCTTTTTATTTTTCTCGGTAAGAAGTACTTTTTCAAATTTTCCGAATGTAGGGGAATCTTGTCGAAGGTCTACCGCCACATCTAAGACACTCCCTCTTACTACTCTTACCAATTTATCTTGTGCATACGGCGGAATTTGGAAATGAAGACCGCGCAAAACGTCCTTATCTGACATAGATTCATTGTCTTGAACAAATTCTACAGCCACTCCCGTCGCGTTTTCAAATGCTTTGCTGTTGAAGCTTTCGAAGAAATAACCACGGTCATCTTCGAAAACATCCGGCTCTATGGTAAATAAGCCATCAATATTACTGCGTGTCACTTTCATCAACTACCAAAAAGCCTTTGTACCCAAGTTTTCTTTTCTTTTTTTCCGTCTTCGTAATAGCCGTAGCCATACCCGTAGCCGTAACCATATCCGTACCCATACCCGTAGCCATAGCTGTAGCCGTACTTGTTTCGGTCCACATCTACGCAGTTTAAAACTACCGAGAGGTTTGGCAAGTTATTTTCGTTGATCAAGCGATCAACCATTTGAACATACTGCTTTTTCGAGAAGTCTGCCCGGAAAATAAAAATCGGATGATCGGCTTCCTTGATCATTGGAATTCCATCCGTCACCAGACCAACGGGAGGGTTGTCGATGATGATGGTGTCGTATTCGGTTTTAAGTTGCTCAATGACTTCTTTCATTCTCTTGCCGATGATCAATTCAGCAGGATTTGGCGGAATGGGTCCGGCTGTGATGAAGTCAAGATTTTCAACCTTACTGTTTTGAACACATTCTTGGAGTGAACTTTTTCCAATAAGTATGGTGCTCATTCCCTTAAGGTTGTCTACATCGAAACCGATGTGGATCTTCGGTTTTCGCATGTCTAAATCCAAAACTATTACCCGCTGACCCGAGTAAGCAATGATACCGGCCAGGTTGATGGCGACGAACGTTTTTCCCTCACCCGAGGTGGTTGAGGTAATGGAAATAACCCGTGGTTCATCGGGGTCAACTCCGTCACCCATAAACTGAAGATTGGTTCGTAAACTTCGAAAGGCTTCCGAGATCATCGATTTCGGACTCTTATCGATCAGAAGCTGTGAAGTGGGAATGTCCTTTTTATACTTCGGAATCATCCCCAGAATATTAATTGAAGCGTTGGAAAGCTTGGTGATTTCACTAAGTGAAGTAATATTACTGTGAAGCAAATATTTAATCACGATAATCAACAAACTCAGAAGTACAGCGGCCAAAATGGCGCTCGTCGTGATCAGGTTTTTCTTCGGCGAAATTGGTTCGTTTGAGGAAATCAATCGTTCCAGAACCCTGTTTTCGGGGACGTAACCGGCTTGTGATATCCGATACTCCGTTTTCTTCTCCAGAAGCAGTGTGTAGTACTTCTCATTGATGTCAAAAATTCGCTTGAGTCGGGCAAATTCTAATTCTTTCTGAGGCAGTTCGCCAAAGTCGGCCTCGTATTCATTCAGCTTTTCTTCCAAAAACTTCTGGCGTTTTTGAATTTTATCCAGGGCAGATTCTATGCTTTCGACAATTAATTTTTTCTGAATATTAATGCTGTAGTCCAACTGCTCCAATCTTGCACTACCTTCCTTTAAATCGAACTGAATCTCTTCCCGCGACACCAAAAGATCCCTGAGGCTTTCCAGCATCGAAGCAATCACCGTTTCGTATTTCGTCCCGGTAAGGATGGGAATGATGTTGTAAACATCTACCTCCGATTCTGATTCAATGGTTTGAACTACCTGAGCCAGCATGCTTTCCTCTAACTCCAGCTCCACCATTTCATTCTCAAATTCTCTGAAATAATCAAAATAGAGACTCGATAGGTTGTCGAGATTCGAGATTTTATTTTCCTTTTTATAGATGTTGAGCAGGAGTTCTGAATCTCTCAAATTGCGGTAAACCGTATCAAGTTGACTGTCGATAAATCGAATAATGCTCGTGGCACTTTGCTCTCGATTTTCGAGTTCGAAATCAATGTATTCTTCAGCGTGATTCACTACAAAATCTCTGGCTATCCCGGGATTATTATCCCTCAGACTTATCTCGACGGTTTTTGCGGTGTTGTTGAGAATTTTAATTCCGAGCTGTCTGCTGTATTGATTGGCCAGGGTTTGGGCTCGATTCATTTTGAAGTAGAATTCAATTTCTCCTTCGTCTACACGATTAAAATGATTAGCATCAATTACCAGTAATTTGTAAGTGAAGAAATCATTTTTGGCCAATTGACCCGCACGGTGAGTTTCGCCAAGCATTTGGCCGCGAAGCTCCAAGTGGTAAGTGTTGTCCTGGGAAAACCGAACGAAAATGGGTGTGTCCATTATCGTTGAATCTTCGATGGCAAGCAACTCAATGACAAAAGAGGAGGTGGGGTAGCGCTGATCGGTAAGCACTTCACCTTTTTCGAAATAGGTGATTTCCAACGGCAGTTTTTTCACCACGCGCTCAATCAATAGCTTTGAACGCATCAGTTCGATTTCTGCCAATAAGCTATTGTCCTCGTAGAATTGATTTACGTTCAACACCCTCTTGGCGTTGTCGCTATTGCTGAGTTGCATCACCGTTCTGGCTTCATAAACAGGAGCAGTATACCTTAGGAATATGTAGGATCCTGTAATGGCCAAGGCCACAAAAATCACTACCAGATAGAGGTTTTTGCGGAGGATATGAAGAAAGAGACCAAGTTCAAATTCGTTGCTGAAATTGGTTAATCGCTCCTTGTAGCTCTCGAAGCTACTATTGATCTTCGATATGTCCTCGCCGTACATGCGTTATTGAACGTTCAGAATGGTAATAAGCAAAGCCGCAGTGGTAATCAACGTCACGATGGGAGCAATTTCTTGAACTATTTCTCTCGCGATCAATGGTAATGGCTCTACGTAAATTATGTCATTGGCTTGCACGATCATGTCCGCCTGTTCTATTCCGTCGATGGTGCTTAAATCGATCAAGTATACTTCACGAGTTCCCGTTTCCCGATTTTCTCTCAAGACCTTAATCTTACCGGCATTTCCTCGGTTATCCACTCCTCCTGCCATTGCCAAGGCTTCCATTAAGGTTGTATTTGCATTGACCAGCGTGATAACTTGCGCCGTACCTCCAGCACCCGGCGAAACGATCACTCGATTGTTTTGCACTTGTAGCATGACGAAGGGCTCATTGTAATAGGCGGAGTACATCTCTTCCAGCATCGTTTCAGCCTCTCTGATAGAAAGCCCTTCCAGCTTTACTCTTCCCAGCACCGGCAGCTTTGTTGTTCCGTCCTCATTCACCAAATACGAAATCTGATTTCGTTGGTTCATCAGGTTTTGGTTGTTCTGGGAAGCACCTCCCAAAATCCCGTTACCGATGGATTGTTCAACCAGTACATGACCGTTTCCGGTAAAGAAGTTAAAGGTTATGAGATTATTCGGTGCAATGACCACTTCCACTTTCGCAGAATCAGGAATTTCGTCGTAAGAATAATCAGTCGGCGTTTTAAACAGCAAGTCTTTATTGACTGTGCAACTACCTAAAACAAAAGAAACTGTAATTAATAAGAGAATGCTCCTCATGCGGAATTTATTCACGCTATTTTAAACGTCGAAAGTATTAAAATTATACCAATAGCCTATCGTAAAGAGTAGCGACATCACGGGCCAATCGCTCGTAGTGAAACTTATCTTTTACAAATGACCAGCCTCTCTCGCCCAGAGCTTTTCTGAGTTTGTCATCGGTGGCGAGTTTCAAGAGGTTTTCTTGAAATGCTTCTACATTATTCGGATCGCTCAGCAAAGCGGTTTCATCGGGAATTACCACATCTTCTATTCCGCCCACCCGTGTGCTTACAATCGCTCTGTTTCCTGCTTGGGCCTCGATTAGGCTAACAGGTGTTCCCTCGTTTTTTGATGTCAACGCTATGATGTCTGAACCGGAATTGACGAAGTCAACCTTCTTTACCCACGAGGTAAAGTATAGATCTACATCATCTTCCGAATCACTACTGTACGTCAAACCAATACTCGCGCAGTAGTTTTCAAGATGCGAACGAGACTCACCATCACCCACTATAAAACCTTTAATGCGTTTATTAACTCGCTGCTTTACCCATTTTAAGGAATCCAGAAAAAGCTCGTGATTCTTGATCGGCACCAACCTGCCAACAATGGATACCGCGAGATCATCCTCGGACAGCGAAAACTCTTCACGAAACACTTCTCTTTTTTTAGCGATCCCTTTTTGGAATCGATCCAAATCAAAACCGAGCGGAATCACTTCAATTTTTTCAGGAGCGCAAATTTCATGCTCTACCGAGAGCTCATGCTTCTGCTTCTCGCTGATTGCTATAATACGTGTGCTGATTGCAGCTAACTTTCGCTCCAGTGATTTATAAAATTTCGTCTTTGCCGGATTAAAGTACGAGTGAAAAACGTGACCGTGAAACGTATGAATAATCACAGGAACATTCATTTGATGTGCGGCCCATCTGCCAAGAGCACCAGGCTTGGAAGCGTGCGTGTGGACGATATCAGGCTTAAAATCAGCAATGATATTCTTGATTTTGCGATACGCAGCAGCATCATTGAAAATATTGATCTCCCGATGCATCTCGTGCAAAACTTTCGGGGTTATCCCCAAATTTTCTACGATAAATTGAGAACTGTCTTCGGTTTCGTCTTTCATTCCGCCCAATAGCATCGTTTCATACTCAGGAGGCAAGTACTTTGTTAGGTAAGCCGCATTATAGGTCGGCCCGCCTAAATTGAAGCGGTTTATGATTCGAAGAATTTTAGGCATAGGAAACCAAAGGGCTAAGGTAAAGTTTATCCGTGTTTGCCGATCAAAAAGAATCGCTCATACCAATGTTGAAAAACCAATAAGGCCCATAGGGTATGAGGTGTATCACCCGGTGCCCTGCCGGTCGCTTTTTTTATGAGGTTTTGTATTTGACTGAAATCAAACAAACCTTGCGCCTCAATCAATTCTCTATTGAAGAGTCGTTCCATACGCAGTTTAAGTGGACCCTTAAACCAATGGGTAAGTGGCGCTTCAAAACCTCTTTTAGAGCCTGAGAAAAATCCTTCAGGAAAATCTTTTTCAAATGCTTTTTTCAGCAAAAGCTTGCCGCTTCGATTGGTTAACTTTTGCGATGCAGGCAATGAAAAAACGTAGTCTACCAGCTCGTGATCCAAAAATGGAACCCGCACTTCCAAGCTGCGGTGCATGCTCATCCCATCCACTTTATACAGCATGTCATTAGCCAACACTAGCGAAAAATCCGTTTTCAAAACGGAGTTAAAATCTCGCTCATCCAATTGAGCCAAGTAGTCATTGATGGTTTTACTTTCGGTATATCCACTGTGCGAATTCAGAAGCCGGGCCACGTCTTTTTCGGGTGTGAAACAGGCCCATTCCAAATAGCGGTCTTGGAATTCAGATTTCAAGCCGTTTGAATACCGTTGAATTTTTCTGAATCGATCAAATGCGCGTTGATTACGCGAAGAGGGCAGTACATCAAAAAAAGGAGATGCCTTTTTCAACAGGCTGTTTTTCCAATCTCGCTGTACAGAGCGCAGCAATGCGCGATGTTTGTTGTAGCCTCCGAAAAGCTCGTCAGCCCCGTCGCCGCTGAGCGCCACTTTCACTTTTTTGCGGGTAAACTCCGAGAGTAGGTTTACTAAAATTCCGGATGAATCAGCAAATGGCTCATCCATTGCGTTCAAAATATCATCCAAATGCTCATCAAGGTCTTCTTCAGAAATGTCCAGAACGTGGTGTTCGACTCCCAGATACTTGGCGGTCTTTTTTGCCTTCTGACTTTCGTCGAAATACGGATGATCGGGAAAGCCAATGGAAAAAGCCGGAATGGTTTTGTCAAAGTCTGATGCGATTTTAGTGATAATAGTCGAGTCCACACCGCCGCTCAAAAAAGTCCCCAGCGGAACGTCAGAGACCATTCGCTTTCGGACGGAGTCCGTTAGTCTTTCTCTGATTTCTCCCTGTATGGTTGCAGAAGATGAAGAGGACTCCGCCTTGCTTTCCAGTTGATAGAAAACCTCCTTCGACACGGAGGTGGCTTCAAAACTTAAACAAGTCCCGGGCGAAACTTTGAAGACATTTGTCAATATGGTTTTGGGAAAAGGGATATAGCTCAAGCCAAGGTATAGCGAGAGACTTTCTTGGTCAATCTCAGGTTTTTCTAATTGGGGGATGATCGTTCCAAGGCTGCTGCCAAAGAAAACGGCATCACCTGTGTTGTGAAAATAAAGCGGTTTTATGCCATAGCGATCTCGACCTATGATCAGCTTATTTTCAGCCTCGTCATAAAAGCCAAATGCGAAAAAACCGTTTACTCTTTTCAGGAAATCGATCCCTTGATCAATAAGGCCTATTAGCAGAACTTCAGTGTCACCCTCAGTTTCAAACGCGTATCCTTTAGAGCGGAGTTCCTTTTTGAGTTCTTTGAAGTTGTAAATTTCTCCGTTGAAAATAAGACTGTGGGCACCCCTGTTCATGGGTTGATCAGAACGCGCATCCGTATCGATGATGGAGAGGCGTCTGTGAGCAAGACCGCAATGTTGGAACAGAATTTTCCCTTGAGCATCCGGACCTCTTTTTTCCATCACCTCCGAAGCCCTGTCCAAGGCTATTACTTGCGACGAGGAGATTTCTTGCTTACTCCATATACCCGCTATTCCACACAAAACACTTCTTTTAAGAGGTCGAAAGTATACGAAAAGACCCTTTTTTAGCATTATTGTAGTGAAAGAATTCAACAATGACAGTGAAAAGCCTTGCCCTAGGTCTTGCCGTACTTTTATCTCAAAGCATCTGTTTTGCGCAGATTGAGCGCCTGATGGCAGATGAAGAGCTCTCCGGAGCAACTATATCTGCCAATTTGGTCGATGCGCTAACCGGAGAAGAAATAGAATCTTACCAAAAGGATGTCTTGGCCAGCCCTGCATCTGTATGGAAATTGGCCACCACTTCGGCTGCCCTTGCCGGCTTAGGTCTCGATTTTCGATTTAGTACACCACTGGTATATGATGGTCGTATAGAAAACGGAGTTCTCGAAGGTGATTTGATCATCATCGGCTCGGGAGACCCTACGCTCGGTTCGCGCCATTTTGGCGAAGGTTTTGAGGAGGTTTTGGAGACCTTTGCACAAAGCGTTTCTGATGCAGGCATCGACTCAATTTCCGGAAAGGTGATTGCAAACGGCGGGCATTTTCAGGGGCAATCCATTCCCGGCACCCGCGTATGGGAGGATATGGGAAACTATTTTGGCACGGGAATTCACGGCTTGAATTTTAATGATAATACCTATTTTCTGAATTTCCGCACCCCTGCAGAACCCGATCAAAATGCGCAATTATTGAGCATCTACCCCGAGGTACCCGATTTGGAAATTGAGTCGGAGGTGATGAGTAGCACCACCCAATCCGATCAGGCTTACATTTATGGATCCCCGCTGGGATCGAGGAGAACCGTTCGAGGTACGCTACCACTCGGTCGCGAAAGATTCACCATCAAAGGGAGTATTCCTGATCCTGCACTGTTTACAGCGTTTCACTTAAGCGAAAAGCTGCGACGCATGGGGATTTTTTCAACGGGATATGCAGCGGAAAAATCGACGTATCGCGAGCCCGTAACTTATAAGGTTCTTGTCAAGATCGAATCGGTTCCACTAAGTCAGATTGTCGGGCACATCAACAAAGAGAGCGACAACTTGATGGCAGAGGGGCTGCTGGTGCAACTTGGGGCAAAAAGGGGTGAAGCATCCATCGAGAGCGGATTGGAAGCATTGGAAGATTATTTGAAGAACATATGGGGTGCCGATGCCACTTTCTTTGCCTACGATGGCAGCGGCTTATCAAGGTTCAATGCTGCTTCAGCCGAGCAAATGACCAAGCTTTTGGTGCACATTAGAAACAATGCTGATTTAAAAAAAGGGGTGTTGGATCAACTTCCCTTAGCCGGTAAGGAGGGAAGCGTGAAATGGTTTGGTTTGCATACCAACCTTGCGGGAAATGCAAAACTTAAATCGGGAAGTATGAAAAACGTGAAGGCTTATGCGGGAGTGATGCAGACCTACTCCGGTCGAGAGCTGGCTTTTGCCATTTTAGTCAACAACTTTGATATTTCAAGCACTCAAGTCAGGAAGAAAATCGAGGATTGGCTCATCCGCGCCTACGGACATTATTAGAATGCCATTCGAATAACTTTCTTTTCAGGTTGCTTTTCTTCGCGCTCCTTACCTTGCATGCAGTATCGCGTGTATATTTCCTGAGCCTCTGTATCACCCATTTCACCCGCTTTTGCGTAGAGCTCACACGAGTCTTCTTTTTTTCCTGAAAAGTAAAGTGCTTCTCCCTGGTAGTAATAAAAATCGCGAGGTGTCGGCAATTCTTCAGGCTTTACTTCCGCCAAAAGATTCATCCCTTTGTCGTATTCTTCATTGGTTATGAGAATGACCGCCATATTGTATTTTGCCACCGCAAGATTTGGATCTAACTCCAATACTTTTTCATAATCGTGAAGTGCCAAGGCATACTCCTCCATTTCGGCGTAAGCCGCAGCCCGCATGTACAAGGCGTCGCGGTACTCAGGTTTTAGCTTAATGGCCTTAGAGTAATGACGTAAAGCAGAGCCTGTCTTAAAATTTAAGTAGTCATGGTTTCCCATGAAATAATGTGCTTCAGGTAAATCTGAGTCGAGCTTAAGAGCTGTCTTCAATCTGTCTTTGGCTTCATCCATTTGCTTAAGATTCATAAAGGCTGCTCCGTAATTTGCATTCAACAAGGCCGATCCCTTTTTTAACAATTCGGCGCGCTCATAAGATTGAATGGCAGCGACAAATTTTTCTTCTTTTTGAAAGCAATTACCTCGGAGCAGTAATGCTTCAAAGCTTTCTTGGTCTTGCTCTATGACTTTTTCGAGGATGAAAATAGCCTCTTGATAATCGCCATTTTCATATAATAATTGAGCTTTTCGCAAGTCATCAATTTCCTGCGAAAACGTCGATAGTGACAAGAGTAAAAAAAGCAAGGTAATACACCGCATATGTCGCAGTATACGGTGATCGAACAGAAAAGTTAATGGCTCAAAATAAAGCGCTTAACCCGCTCGTGATCGAGATAGTCTAAGGTGAGGTGTGCCGCATTAAAGCGACTTTCAGATTCTTCGGGTACGGTGATGACTTTCATCTTGGCGGCCAGTGCTGCGATCATCCCGTGAAAAGAGTCTTCGAGAACCAAGCAGTTTTCGCGACGAACCGCCAGCTTTTCAGCGGTATGAATAAAAACGGAAGGGTGAGGCTTTCCATAATCCTCGTATTCGGCAGACTGAAGAACATCGAATTGAGATTCCAGGTTCAATCGCTTTACCGTTGTGCGTATCAGATTCATGGCTGATGATGAAGCAATGGCTGTTTTCAGATTTAGCTTCTTTGCCATTGCCAGCGTTTCCACCACACCTTTGAGCGCTACTCCTTCCGTGGCAATTAAGTTTTGGACGTACGTCAAAATCTGCTCTTCAATTTTTTCTTTCGACGGAGACGTCCAAGGTTTTCTCGCGTGCCAAAGATCTACTACTTCGTTTAAACGGTAGCCCATGGTTTCGCGGCAGTCTTGCTCAGTAAGCGCTATTCCGACAGTTTTGAAAACGGCTATTTCGGCTCGGCGCCAAAAGGGCTCACTATCGATGATCAAGCCATCCATATCGAAAATAATGGCCTCGATCATGTATCTCTCCAGAAATAACCGGTGAAGATGATGAGTACGGTAAATATCTCAAGTCTTCCAATTACCATGAGGAATCCGAGAATCCACTTAGCCAAAGATGGTATTTGGGAAAAAGTGAGCGCGGGACCAGTCTCGTTTAACCCGGGACCGACATTTCCCAGAGAGGTAGCTACAGAGCCCATAGCCGTGAGGGCATCCATTCCCAAAAGTGTGAGGGCTACGGAAGAGATACCGAAAATAGTCAGGTAAATAATGACGAAAGCCAAAATATTTCGAGTGATATCATGCGCTACGGCTTTTCCATTGAAACGTACCGGAATGATGGCCGAGAGGTGTAGCTGTCGTTTAAATTCAATGATTGAATTTTTGGCGATCATGAGGTGTCTCACGATTTTGACGCCACCCGCAGTAGACCCTGCTGAGCCTCCGATAAACATCAAGGTGAAAAATATCAAAGCAACACTTGCTCCCCAAATGGTGAAATCGGCGGTGGCATATCCCGTAGTAGTAAGAATAGCAACCACCTGAAACACGCTTTCGCGAAAAGCGACTTCCAGCGGTGTACCGTTTTTGAACATGAGGATTACCGCTACCACCACTGTTACCACAAAGGTGATGCCCACATAGGCGCGGAATTCTTCATTTTTCCAGATTCTAATAAACTTTCCCTTGAGGGCGAGGTAGATTAGAACAAAACTAGTACCCCCTAAGAACATGAAAAAGGTGATGATGTATTCTATAGTCGGCGATTCGTAATAGGCTATACTGGCTTGCTTAGGGCTGAAACCACCCGTAGACATCGTGGTAAGGCTATGGTTTATCGCATCAAATACAGACATACCTGCAAAATAGAGCATGACCATTTCGAGCAAGGTAAGTCCGATATACAAAAACCAAAGCCGCTTGGCTGTATCTTGAATTCTCGGCTGAATTTTATCAGCCGTGATTCCGGGTGCTTCGGCCAAAAAAAGCTGCATGCCACCAATGCCGAGTGAGGGAAGAATACTAATTACCAATACGATAAACCCCAATCCGCCAACCCATTGAGTGAGGCTTCTCCAAAATAAAATGCTCTCGGGCAAGCTTTCAATGTCGTCCAAAATTGTGGCTCCCGTCGTGGTAAAACCGGAGATGCTTTCAAAAAATGCGTTTGTAAATTCGGGAATGGAGTCGGTGAGCATGAAAGGCACGGAACCGCTCATAGCCATGACTATCCAACTTAGCGTAACGATGATATATCCGTCCCTCTTTCTAATGTTTCGTCTCCGGTTACTTCGACCGGTCGAAAAGTATAGTGCCGCCCCCAATATTCCGCTTACTCCTACAGAAGAAATCCAATTGACAAGGGTTCCGTCTGTGTAATAAATTGCAAAGGGAATACACAATAACATCAAGCCGGCATTGATAAAAAGCAATACCCCCAGGATGTTCAGAATGCCGATTAGATTTATTCTCACTTAAAGTACGATTCTACTTTGTGGATGCATTGCATTTTTGACAAAACAACAATATGGTCTTTTTCTTCAAATACAAAATTACTGTCGGGAATGCGGCCCGTTTCATTTCTAACCACTCCGCCAACTACCGCATTTTTGGGAAACTTCAGGTCGCCGATGGTTTTTCCGATAATCTTGGCTCCCTCGGGAACTTCAAATTCCAGAACCTCTACATCGGCCCCGTGCAAGCTGGTCAATGAAAGTACCTCACCCTGACGAATGTAGCGGAAAATAAAGTTAGCCGCGATAAGCTTTTTATTGATCAGGGTATCTACCCCGATGCTTTGAGACAGGTGGATGTAATCAATATTTTCTACCAGAGCAATGGTTTTATCCACTCCGTGATTTTTTGCGACGAGACTCGTTATGATATTCGTCTCACTGTTTCCCGTCACGGCAATAAAGGCATCCATGTCCGAAAGGTTTTCTTCTTCCAGAATATCCACGTTCCGTCCGTCGGCGTTGATGATTAAAGTGTCGGGAAGCTGCTCAGCCAGCTTGATGCACCTGTCTTTAACCGGCTCTACCAATTTTACCCGGTATCGCTTACTCAGCGCTTTTGCGGCATGATAGCCTACCGAGCTTCCTCCGAGAATCATGATGTGCTTTATTTCCAGTCGATCCTTTTTAAAGATTTCGAGAACGCGATCCAACCCTTCGGGATTGGCACAGAAATAAGCATGATCATTGATCAAAAAACGCGTATCCTTTTTCGGAACGATGGTTTCATTGTTTCGGAGAATGGCAACGGTGATAAAGTTTTTGTTTTGATTCAGCGGGGCTAATTCCTCGATGGTTTTTCCTGCCACCAAGCTATCGTGCTCTACCTTCAGCCCCATCAGGGAGAGTTTTCCCTTGTCAAAATCGATAAAGTCCGTCAGGGCTGATTCCTTGCAAAGTCGTTTGATCTCTCGCGCAGCCAGCGAAGCAGGCGAGATTAACTCATCAATCCCGATTTCTGCCATGTCCAGTTTTTCCTTACTCGTCAGGAACTCTACATTCGAAATACGGGCCACCGTTCGTTTCGCGCCCAGGTGCTTGGCAATAATGCAGGTAGTAATGTTAACGTCCTCACTGTTGGTCACCCCTATCACCAAGTCTGATTTTTGAACCTTGGCATTTGTCAAAATAGTAATCGACGTAGAACTACCTTCGATTACTTCCAAGTCCAGATGTTGTGATATTTGCTGTAACGCATCGGGATCTTTATCGATTACCGTCAATGCATGCCCTTCCATCGTCAGTAGTTTCGCTAAGTGAAACCCTACTTCTCCAGCTCCCGCTATGATTACTTTCATTCAAAATGGCTTCTCAAAATGAGTACAAATATAAGGAGTAGGAAGGCTCTTTACTACTCTTGTAGAAATCTCTTCCCGAAGCCTTCGTTTCCTGAATGATGGATGTAGTAAAGTGAACGATTAAAGCCTTTCAATAGCTAATTAAATACGTACATTTGCGCCGCGTACTTCAAGGTTATCCGCCTGAGGCGGAAGGACAGAGGGGAATCGTGTGAAAATCACGAACTGTTGCGCAACCGTAAGCAGCCACTGAGCTGTAAGTCGGAATGCCTCCCTTGGATGTATGAATTTTGCTTTCGCACAAAGAGCAATGTTCAAACTCGTCACCCGAGCAGTTTTCTGCTGCTTGATCGGTTTCTCTGTTTCTACATATCGTCTTTTTGCGAAGTGAGTTTTGCGAGAAGACTATGAATGTCAGCTTAAAACATGTGCTTTTACTTTTGGTCATTTTCGGCCTTTCGGCAATGTCGGCAATGGGCCAAGCAGACACCTTGCTTCAAATCCCAATGGTCGAAATTTCCGCGAAAAGTATCCGATCTGAAGACCCCGGTTCTCGAGCAAAGCGATGGACCGCGAGCGAGATCAATGCCCTTCCCGTAAAGGATCTATCCGAACTCTTGAATACGGAAGGAATTTATATCAAGTCTTACGGGCCGGGGAGCTTGGCCACATCTTCCATTCGAGGTGGAGCAGCGGGTCACACATTGGTGCTTTGGAATGGCTTACCCATTCAAAGCCCGATGCTGGGTCAGCTCGATTTAAGTCTATTGCCTTTGGGCTCATTTAATTCTGTTCACGTTACGCGTGGTGGCGGCTCAGGAGCTTGGGGTAGTGGGGCGGTAGGAGGAGTCATTGAACTGAACAGCGGCAGTCCCTCAAAAGAAGTTTTCAGTTTTGTGAACCAAACTATTTTAGGTGATTTTGGTCAATTTCGACAGGCGATCAGGGCAAAGGTCAACTCAGGAAAGCTATCTTCCCGGACTTCATTCGAATATCGGGAGGCTCGAAATGATTTTCGCTATTCCGTTTCGGACAATTTACCAAAGAGAGAGCAGCCCAACGCCCAACTTCGACAAAGACTTTTTACCCAAGACCTCAGCTGGCAGTTCTCTGAGCAGGATAAAATCTCAGCGCACATTTGGCATCAGAACTCCTTTCGGGAAATTCCGCCAACCAATCAACAGGAGCGCAGCGAGGCAAATCAAGAAGACGAA
>JGI12048J13642_10569849_pt1 | contig 34181 bp, 30 predicted proteins | sample ElkSlonscriptome_16_FD_13642 | JGI IMG/M metagenome (IMG submission 13642)
CGGTTATGAGGCCACCGACGAGATGGCACAGAAAGTTGCAGACGCCATAACCAGCCAGATCGGTAAAATTGCCAGGTGTAAAAATGTCTGGATCGTCCCCGACATGCCCAAGACCCGTTCCGGTAAAATCATGCGGCGGGTACTCGGCGCAATCTCAAACAAGGGAGATGTCGGCAATGTCATGACTCTTGCAAATCCCGAGGTTGTCGAGGAAATACAGAAAATGGTATCCTGAGATTAAGCACCGCCCACTCTCGGGCGGCTTCTCTTCGGCAAGACGGGGCATTTTCCCGTCTTGCCGTTTTTCCTCTCTCAAATAAAAATTCGTAATATTTTGTATTTGTCTGCCACGTTATTTCAACGAGTAGCGGATCGAAATATATCTTTTCACGGAACGCCATGAACCCATCTCTGGGGGTCCTGCAGCAGCCGTCCAGGCTGCTGGACACCCGAGAAAGCACCTCTTTCGACCCTTCCTGAGAAGTTCAAGCCGACTTAAACGATACGTGTATTTCCGGTAGTCACCGCATTTGACCCGGCACCACCGGGTGGTACGATGATTACTCCTCATGTTCGGTAACTTATACTGAGAAAGGGGTGCCTCCCCTGGGAACCTGATACACTCTGTTTGAGGGGCAAAAAAGTTCCTCTACTCCCTCCACGCCCAGCAGGTCTTGCCATACTCTTTATTCAGGGTTGACGAAACCGTTGCGCACAGCAAAGCTTACCAGATCGGCACTGTTTCTGAGATTGAACTTCTTCAGCAGTTTCGAGCGATGATGGTCAACGGTCCTGGGACTGAGACACAGCTTCTCGGCAACATCCTTACTGGTATAGCCTTCGACCACCAGCTGCAGTACTTCGTATTCCCGTTTGGTCAGCCCCTGAAAAGGAGTGGTTCGATGGTTGCGGTGGGCACTGATGACATCGGAGGTGAAATCATCGGAGAGAATGGGGGAGATATAGGTCTTGCCGTCTCGCACTTTCCTGATGGCAAAGAGCAGTTCTTCATCGGAATCATCTTTCATAAGATAGCCGTCGGCGCCGCAGGACATAGAATGGTAAAAATACTGTTTGGTCTTGTGCATGGTCAGCATAAGGACCTTCACCTGCGGATAGACCCTCTTTACATAGGAGACGGCTTCCATACCCGATATTTTCGGCATGGAAATGTCTAGGATGATCAGATCAGGCACCATCTGCTTGAGAAACTCCATCAGCTCTTCACCATTGCTGACCTCGCCGACAACCTTCAAGCCGTCGTCCTGTTTCAGAATATTCTTCACCCCGTGCCGGATAAGCACATGATCGTCTGCGAGTAAAATAGTGTATCTTTTACCGTCTCCCTCCATGAATCACCCCTTGCACATGTCAATACCACCAAACAGAACCACCATTTCCGCCATCAGGCGCCGGTACTCGAATTTACCCGTTACACAATATTTATTCCACTCTTTCTCCATGGGGACCATGTCCTGAAAGTGCTTGCCAACAAAAAAATACCATCGGTCAAAAAAAACAGATTTATAACAACTTCCCAACCGCTTTCTTCTTGACATTATCGCCAAGAAAGCGTTGATTAGGCCAACTATATAAAAAATGAATGACTATTCATTTAGGCATGGCCGCTTTCAAGGCACTATGCCTAACGTTTTTTTAACACATCAGATAAAGGAGAAACACGATGGGACGAACACTGGACAAACGCCCCACCGCAGATGAAGCCTTACAGATCCTGCTGGAAGGAAACAGACGGTTTATAACCGGCAAGCTCGAACACCCAAATCATTGCGAAGAGAGTCGTCAGCTCTCCATTGCCCGGCAGATTCCAATCGCCACGGTACTGACCTGTGCCGATGCCAGAGTTCCCCCGGTTGATATCTTCGATCAGGGTATCGGCGATATCTTTGTGGTCCGGGTTGCCGGCAACATCATTGGTTTCCACACACTGGGCAGCATTGAATACGCCGTCCATCACCTGGGTACGCCGCTGGTCATCGTCATGAGTCATTCCTGCTGCGGAGCCGTTGGTGCCGTTGCCAGCGAGGTTAAACTCGATGGCCACATGGCCTCCTTCACCGCCCCCATTCAGACGGCCATCAAAAGGGCCAAGGACAAGGACCTGCAAGGGGACCTCGTCGATAATGCCGCCAAGGAACTGGCAGAGATGATGGCAACGCAGATTGCCACTTCAGAGCCGATAATCGGCGATTACGTCAAAGACAACCGGGTCAAGGTCGTTCCCGCCTATTATGATTTCAAGACCGGAGAGGTCACCCTCCTGTAAAATCGCGACACTAGAAACTAAATGGTACTCAGTCATGATATATAAATTTTTCCCTTTTCTCGAATGGTTCAAGGAATACGATACCGGCAAATTCAGGATTGACCTGATAGCAGGAATTACCGTAGCCCTTGTTCTCATTCCCCAGTCCATGGCCTATGCTCAGCTGGCCGGATTGCCCGCCTATTACGGGCTCTATGCTGCTTTCCTGCCGCCGATGGTAGCCGCACTCTTCGGCTCCAGTAGACAGCTGGCCACTGGTCCGGTGGCCGTTGTCTCATTGATGTCTGCGGCATCGCTCGAACCACTGGCGACAGCAGGTTCGCCCGAATTTATCGCCTATTCCATCGTCCTTGCCATGACGGTGGGAATTTTCCAGTTTTCCCTTGGCGTTCTACGTTTGGGCCTGGTGGTAAACTTTCTCTCGCATCCGGTGGTCAATGGTTTCACCAACGCCGCTGCCATTATCATCGCCTCGTCGCAGTTCTCTAAATTCTTCGGTGTGTATGTCGACAAGGCTCCCCACCACTACGAAACCATGGCCCGGGTCGCCAAGGCGGCCTTTGACTATACCCATTTTCCGACCCTGATTTTCGGCGTGGCAGCAGTGGCCATCATGGTCATCTTGAAAAAAATAAATCCCCGCATACCCAACGTACTGGTAGCCGTGGCCATAACCACCATTCTCTCCTACTTCCTTGATTTCAACAATGATGCCCGCGTCGACGTATCCACCATTCGCCTGCCCGGTATCGCCACGAAAATTGAAAACTTCAACGAGTCCGTCAGGGAAATAGATACCCTCGGCGACAGACGTGCGAAAGTCGGCATCGCTGTCGATGAAGCGAAAAAGAACAGTGACGGCCACGGCCTGACTCCCGAACTTATCAACCTCCAGTCCAGGATCTCTTTGTTGACCCTGGAGATCAACGAGGCCAAGCACAAGGCGCACCTTATCCGCTCGGAGCTGCGCAATCTCAAATTCGAGTCCGCGGCAGACCAGGAGGAATTAGCTTTTTACCCCAAGCAGGCCGTCCCCACCGGAGTTGAAACAGACGGCAACACCTGGCGTCTCAGCGTCGGCAATAAACCGCTCAATCCGGAAGATTTGAAAATGATGGGCGGGGGTGCCATTGTCGGCACGATTCCCGAGGGCCTGCCGACCTTCTCCATCCCCGAGCTGACACCGAAAACATTTATGAAACTGCTGCCTACAGCAATTATCATCTCGCTGCTGGGCTTCATGGAAGCCATCGCCATTGCCAAGGCCATGGCCGCTCAGACCGGTCAGAAACTCGATCCCAACCAGGAACTGGTGGGACAGGGTCTGGCCAACATCCTGGGCTCCATCGGCTCCTCCTATGCGGTATCAGGCTCTTTTTCCCGTTCTGCGGTCAACCTTCAGGCGGGTGCCATCTCCGGTATATCCTCGGTGATCACTTCCATCATGGTGGTAATTACTCTGCTGTTTTTCACACCGCTGCTCTATCACCTGCCACAGGCGGTGCTGGCTGCGGTCATCATGATGGCCGTTATCGGCCTGGTCAACGTCAAAGGTTTTGTCCACTCCTGGAAGGCACAGTGGTATGACGGAGCCATTGCCATCTTCAGCTTCCTCGTCACCCTCTATTTTGCCCCGCATCTCGACAAAGGCATCATGGTCGGCGTGGCCCTGTCGATGGCCGTCTTTCTCTATAAATCCATGCGTCCGGTGGTGGCCAGCCTCTCACTTCACGAGGACAAGGTACTCAAGTGCGCTGAGTTCTACCGGTTGAAAGGTTGTCGCCATATATCGGTCGTGCGCTTCGACGGCGCCCTCTTTTTCGCCAATGCCAGCTACCTCGATGAACAGGTGCTGAAATTCCGCAACGAACAGCCCGATCTGCGCTATATCCTCCTCGATGCCCGCGGCATCAATGATATGGACGCCTCGGGCGAGGAAGCCCTGGAGATGCTGGTCAAGCGTGTTCGCAGCGCCGGCATGGGGTTTGCCATGTGCGGTATCAAAGGACAGGTAATTGCCGTACTCCATCGTACCGGTCTTTATGACGAGATCGGTAAAAAGCACATCTTTCCCGACAGCAAAACCGCCGTTACCGAATTGGTGGATCGCATCCACAAAGGCACGGATCTCCCGGAAGCCGGCTGCGGCAACTGTCCACTGCAGCAATATATTCCTGCAGAATCAACCTTGAAATAGGGATGCTTCAGCATCTTTGAGTACGACAAGCCCGACCTGCAAAAGGTCGGGCTTGTCCTTTTCCGGTTATCTTATCCTTCGTTTTCAGTCTGACGCTGGACCACAAGGTTTTCAGCTGCCATTGCCGACGGCAGGATCTTTCTTTTTGAAACAGTAGGGATCGACATCGGAAAAGATATCCAGCCCATAACCACGACTCACCGCCGGACACCCACCGCACACCGGATGGATCTCGCATTGTCTGCAGCCGGTGCTTCTACTCCGGTACTTCGCCGCCGTCGCACTCTGATATATTTCCTCCAGCGATTCCTGGAAGAGATTGCCCAGCAGCGACGGCATCTTCCGACAGGCGTGCACCTCACCATCGGACAGCAGTGAGAGGAAATTGAAGGCTGCGCCGCAGCCGTAGCCTGTACATCCGCCTATAAGCTCCGTTCCCTGCCGTTGAAGAAGAATGTTAAATAAACTGTCCTTGAGGCTCATGCAGGGGTTCCGGGCGGCTGCAGCCAGATAGTCTTTGAGAAAATCTTCGTATTCGGCGGGGTTGACCGGAACAAGATCAGCCCCTGCACCTTCCTGGGCGAGCCGATTAAAGGTAAACAGATCGACTTTATCGCCAAGAAAGTCGGCAAGAGGAAGAACATCTTTGAGGTTTCCGGAGGTTAGGGTGAGCATAACCATGGAATAGATGTTCATTTTCCGCAGTTCCCGAAGAAACCCGACAACACCGTCGAAATGTCCAGGACCGCGAATAGAGTCATTGTGATCTTTCAGGCCCTCGAGACTGACCTGGAAGAACTGTGGTTTTTCGATGGAAACTATTTCCTCCAGGGTTGAAGGTTTTACCGTATTGCCGAGGATGGCGGTCTGAAAACCGCGCCGTACCGTTTGCTCATAGAGCTCGAAAAAATGTGGGTAGAGCAAGGGGTTGCCGCCGCTGAAGCTCACCTGTACACCGACATTGTTGAGACGGCGGAATTCATCGAGACTCTCAAGAACACCCAACCCCTGCCCCAGAGACATCTCAGCCCGACGGCTGCGGTCGTAGCAATGACGGCAATGAAGGTCACACTTTTGCGTAAGATGCCACTGCAGGGTAAACATTTGCGAGGAAGAAAACCGGCGATAAAGCCGCTCGTCGTTGAAAAATTCTGCCGGTCGCCGGATTTTCGAAGGGGGGGCCAGAAGCAGGCCTTTCGCCACTGCAGCAGCAATGGTCGACTCGATGGCGGCAATACTTACCCCGCCTTCGGATGCGGCCTCCTCTGGATCGATCTTCTCGGCAACAATCTTCAACGCCAGCAGATCCGCATTACCGGCTGTGAATATGCGCGGCTTCCGGTTCTCATTGCCGGGAAGCAGCAAAAGCAGGCATTTCTCCGCAGCCGGCAGGATTTCGGGGTCATCCAGGTGATCCGGCAATCTTTTCCATTCCACTTCCAGCAGTTCAAGACCTGGGTGGATTATGGTCTCGGCAACTGTTTCAGGCAATGGAGGAGGTGATCTTGAAAGCCTGTGCAACGCCAGTTCGACAGTGGCAAGATCGGCAAGAAAAGGTGTTTGGCGCAACAGCTCATGGTGTTTGAGCAGAAGCTCGGGTAGTTTTTCTATTTCAGCGCAGCGAAACCCTGGGGGCAGCCAGGTGGCTGTACGCGGGTATACGGTTTTAAGATCGGTTTCCAAACCGCAATCCTCACGGTGTATTCAGTCAGAAGAGAAAACGGTCTTTCTACCGGCGGCTGGAGAAAAACCGATGGCCGGTCCCCTTCATCGGACACCGGCCACGACAGGTAAAACTCACGTGCAGACCGCACGCTCTCTCAACCGCTTCAGCCACTCTTTGCCGGTTCTTTTTTCAAGTCCTTCTCGGGCTTAACTTCATCTTCGCCGGCCTTCATTGGGGCCTCATCACCAGCTTTTTCCATGGCCGCTTCACTTTTTTCCTCTCCGGCGCTCACGGCGCCTTCCTTGGTACCTGCTCAGCCGCTGGCGGCTGGTTTTTCTGTCATATCAGCGCTACCTGCACTGGACTTACCGGCTCATCCGCTCGCTGCGTGTGTAGACGGCAAACCAATGCCGCCGGCACTGATCAGCCCGGCAACGCCAAAACCAGCCAGTACCTTCTTCAGATCTTTTTTCATGAAATCCTCCTCCGATTTCGACTATATCCGTCGCTATAGAGAAAACCGATCACTTCGGCCATATCTATCAACCAATGATATCGCAGTGTGATCGCAGCTGTCAAGGTCGACGCTATAAATCTCTTCCCACTCTCAGGCGGCATCCTTACCCAATACATCCTGCATCGAAGATTATGCGTTGAAATGCTGCTGCAATATACCTATACTCTTGCCAGTGTTAAAAAGAGTGCCACCATACCGCACTCCACCATCTTCACCTGGAAATTTGCCTCTTTCTTCTCCACCAGCAGGACATAACAGTGTTTCCCTGGGTCCCGAATACTATGCATCCTAATATACTTTCACACCTTCCGGCCAGCCGCAAAGAGTGTCTCGAACGCGGCTGGCAGGAGGTTGATATTGTTCTGGTCACCGGCGACGCCTACGTCGATCACCCCTCCTTCGGCGTCGCTCTGATCGGCAGGCTGCTGGAGGCACGCGGCTATCGGGTGGCCATCCTGGCGCAGCCTCGTTTCGATCGGCCGGACGACTTCCGTCGTTTCGGTCGGCCGCGCCTGTTCTTCGGCATCACCGCCGGCAATCTCGACTCCATTGTCGCCAACTACTCCGGCAGCGGCAAGGTTCGCGATTTCGACGCCTACAGCAAAGACGGCAACCCTTATCGCTCACAGACGAAAAGCAAGAGCAACCGCCTGCGGCCGGATCGAGCGAGTATCGTCTATGCCAACCTGGCACGCAGCGCCTTCCCGGACACTACCGTCATTCTCGGCGGAGTCGAGGCATCCCTGCGACGCTTCGTTCACTTCGACTACAAGCAGAACCGACTGCGCGGCTCCGTACTGACCGACGCCAAGGCCGATATTCTGGTCTATGGCATGGGCGAAAACGCTGTGCTGGAAATCGCCGAAAGAGCTGCACGCCGAGCAAGCTTTGAAAACATCGACGGCACCTGTCTGCGGCTCACCGATCGCCAGTTTCAAGAATGTTATGCCTCAGCACCGCCGGACGTTTTTGTCCTTCTCCCCGCCTGGGAGGAAATACACCAGCAGCGGAAACTCTTTCTCGAGGCCGAACTCTGTATTGACCGCCATGCGCGGGCAGGCTCCAGGGAACTGCTGGCCCAGCGCCAGCAAAGTGGTTGGATCCTCCAGCAGCCAGCGGCCAGGACCCTGGGTGAAGAGGAGCTCGACCAGCTCTACAACCTGCCCTTCACCCGCACACCACATCCTCAGGCAGGCCATATTCCCGCCCAGCAAATGATCCGTCATTCCATTACCGTGGTTCGCGGCTGCTGCGGCAACTGCTCATTCTGCGCCATAACCAGACATCAGGGTCCGCAAATCGTCAGCCGCAGCCTGCCCTCCGTAGTTGAAGAAGTGCACCGGATCAGCAGAATGGATGATTTCTCCGGCACCATCAGCGACCTCGGCGGCCCCACCGCCAACCTCTATGGCAGCTCCTGTCGCATCGGTGGCTGCAGACGGCATGACTGCCTCTATCCAAAAATATGCGAACATCTTCGCCTCGATGAGGTCAGAACTCTGGCGCTGCTAGAGAATGTCTCTACCATTGAAGGCGTTCGCCACGTCTTCATATCTTCCGGCCTGCGCATGGAACTGCTGCTCAAGACACCGAAACTTCTCAAAGCATTGCTTTTCAAACATACACCGGGGTCGCTGAAAATCGCCCCGGAACATACCGATGACAACGTACTGCGTCTCATGCACAAAGAAAAGCACCTGGTACTCGAACGATTCGTTGAGTATTGCCGGAGAATATCTTCAGGCGGGAAAAACCACCTCCAGTTGACGCCCTACATCATTACCGGTCATCCCGGCAGCAGTGCGAAAAGCGCTGCCTCCTGTGCCGCCAGCCTCAAAAAGCTTGGGCTGGTTGCCCGCCAGTTCCAGGACTTCACCCCTACCCCCGGCACCCTATCAACGGCTATGTTCGTCAGCGGTCTCGATCGCAGCGGAAAAAAAATTCATCTGCCGTCACCATCCGAGCGCATCCGCCAGAGGACAATTTTTGAGGAGACCTTTCACCGGCGCCAGCAGAAAAAGAAAAAAACATGATAGCAGCATACTCGGACGTTCTTGCTCCGCTCCAGCGAATATTCCAGCAGAAGGTTTTGCTTTCTTGGACGTCTCCGTTACAATGGGGATGCCTATGGGGTTCTCATGGCATACCGCGACAAAAAAGAGTTCTTGCTTTTTAGGGAGAATTCGGGGATTTTTTTGCCTTCGAAAAACAAAGATAAACATATCAGCATTACACCTGCTGAAAATCGCTTAACATACTACGTTCACATATTATTATGCTTCGTCTTACCGCAACAGTTTTGCTCACCCTTTGCCTCCCGTACTCCCTTTGGGCTCAGAATACTGAATATGACATCGCCTATATCTGGGATAGCAGCCTGGAAAATGTCCTTGATTATCAGGAGCAGCTCAGCGAGGTTTTTGAAGGTGACGAACTCCTGCGGTTTCAAATTGTTGGCCGCGACAAAGGCCAATACGGCATCATCTACAATTTGAACGGGAATGCCTTGACGGCCCTGCAGACCTCAATCAAACACAGCGCCATCCTTCAACGGGAAGGTTTGGCTGAATGCCGTGCAGTTGAAGACCGCGGCTATCATGAATTGTACAATGTCAGTTATGGTTTTGGCCCCAATCTTGAAGCCCTGAAAAAAGACTATAACCGCATTTACAGCTACCTCGGCGAAGAAGTCGGCAAAAAACTCTACATCATGCAGGCCAACGCCCAAAGCTATTCGCTTGTCTACCGACGAATGGGCGACCGAGCCTCTACCAATACAGTGGCCCGCAGGCATGCCAGGCTGCTTAAATCCAAACGGATCGACACATCAATAACACCGGAGGTAAACAGCCCGGTGGTATACGGGGAGTCGAGTCATCTCTCCGAGGCTACGGAATCGCCGGACGTCATACAACCAGTGGAGCTTGACGAAGAGCAGGAGGCTCTGGCGGCACATCGGGTGAACCGCTCTATTGTGGCCTTGACACCCCGCATGGTGAAAAAAACCTATGCTCTCCCCACTCCCTCCACTCCGTACTTTGAAAAAAATATTGAGGAATTGATTGAAAAGTTGCGCCGCAAGGGCAGCCTGGCAAGAGACGAGAGAACCAGCTGGGTGGTATACGATCTAAGCAGAGAAGAAAGCCTGGTTACCATCAACACAAATCAAGTTTTCCAAGCCGCCAGCATGGTCAAGCCATTCATATCACTTGCTTTTTTCCATCAAGTACGGGAAGGAAAACTCCTTTATGGGCCCAGAAGCAGACGAAACATGGAGGCCATGATTCAGCATAGCAACAATGCCTCGACAAACTGGGTTATCAAAATGGCTGGCGGCCCCGCCCGTTGCCAGGAAATTCTGCGTAAACATTACAGCCATATCTTTAAGGGTACCAGGATTGTTGAATATATCCCTCCTGGAGGGAGAACTTACAAGAACAGCGCTATCCCTTCGGATTATATCCGGTTTCTACAGGCACTGTGGAAAAGCAAGTTGCCCTACAGTAAAGAAATGCGCCGACTGATGTCTCTGCCCGGGCGCGACCGTCTCTACGACGGCACCCCCATTCCCAGGGGTACCATCGTCTACAATAAAACCGGCTCCACTGCTCATCTCTGCGGCGACATGGGGATACTCGTCCTCCGCGGTAAAAACGGGAAAAGCCACCCCTATGCCATCGTCGGTATCATCGAAAAAAGCAGCCGCGCCAAGAACTACGGTGCCTGGATGCGCACACGCGGCAATGTCATCAGGCAGGTCTCGACCCTGGTCTATGAGGAGATGAAAAACAAGTACCGGCTCTGACTTCCACGCCCTTACCGTCATGAATGGCCGCCTTGCGCGGCCGGCACCTGGCTGGAACACCCCTTAGCTATGCTCTGAGAGGTACCGGCTAGAGCATAAACGGATATCCCTGGTCTTTCCAGGCATCGGTGCCCCCGTCCATGACCTTTACCTTCATAAAACCCTTTTCAGCCAGTTTTTCTGCTTGACCAGCAGAAGATCCATTGCCTTTTCAGTTGCAGTAGAAGATAATTTCTTTTTCCTTGGGCAGGCTCGCTTCTTTCCTCTTGAAGTTATGTAAGGAAATTGCTCCTTGCAGGGCATTGCTCTTGAATTTTTCCTCGCTTTCATAGGCGCAGACAAGAAGGGCGTCGTTGGTTTCAACCTCTTCCCTAGCCTGGCTGGGAGTAATAACTTCATATTTTGCCATCAGAATGACCTCCTTATGTTGCAAACGGGTAAAGTTGCCATAAAAGCCCCCGTCTTGGGTAAAGATATGCATCGTACCACTATGGTTTGCAGGCACCAACGGTAAGCCCAATTTTTCACGCGTTGAGAATGTCTGTCAGTCGAGAAAAGTTGTCATTGACAACACTTATGCTTTCCAGTCACAGTAGCGACGAAGAATGGCAGGTCATTTATCATGAAATGTTTGGGATCCGCAAAGCAGCCACCTGGCATGTCTACATCATAAACATGCTTTACTCAGGTGCAAATTAGCGTTCATGGCTGCAAAACTTTGCCAAGAAAAACATTCTCGAAACCGTCTTCTCAACGATACCTGTTGAAGGAACTCATTACCTCTTTCTTTTTCCGTACCTTTCGGCGGACATCTTCCTCGGCGCTGTAGCCGATGGTGACGATAAGACCGAGGCGAACCGACTGGGGGATACCGAGTATGGTCCTGATCCGCGTCTCGTCAAACCAGCCTATCATGCAGGTGCCGAGACCGAGATCGGCCGCCTGAAGGCAGAGGTGGGATGCAGCGACGCCGATGTCAATGAGTGGGAATTGTCGATCCTTGAGCCTGCCGCCAATCTGGGTCACCATCTTTGGCCGCTCAACGGTCATGACCGCCAGCACCGGCGCCTGAGGAACAAATTTATTAAAGGAAACGAGCCGGCTGAAGGTTGCCCGGGCCACCTGATCCTTTGTTTCCGGATCATCAACGATTATCAGTTTCCACGGCTGTGAATTGGAAGCCGAAGGAGACAGGCGCACTGCCTCAATCAACGCCGCTATCTTTTCTTGCTCCACTTCTCTCTGTCGATAGGCGCGTACGCTGCGGCGTTCGCGTATCAGCTCTGCAAAATCCATGTCCCTCCTTTCCGGTGAAGTTTTTCCTGATACCGTCCGTTACAGATCATCCCGACCAAAGGGGACGGCATCATTGATATCATCCTTGGCCAACAACAGCATGAAAAAACGATCGACGCCGAAGGCAATGCCGGCACATTCCTGCAGCTGGCCGAGATCCTGCAGAAACCTCTCGGGCATTGTCCATTCTTCGCCGCGCTGGCGTCGAATGACAGCAAGCTCGCCTTCAAAGCGTCGACGCTGTTCATCGGTATCGGTGAGTTCGGAGAAACCGTTGGCCAGCTCAATCCCCTGCCAGTAAAGCTCGAAGCGTTCGGCCACACCGTCGTCACCCTCTTTCTTCCGGGCCAGCGAGGCCATGGAGCCGGGATAGTCATAAAGAAAACAGGGTACATCCACCCCCAGATGCGGCTCCACATGCTCAACCAGCATTTCATCGAAAAGATCTTCGGCCAGGCAACGCTCGAGCTCCAGTGGCGACCACCTGGCAAAGGCATCGGCCACCGTTACTTTCTGCCAGGGTATGGCAAGCGCCGCCCCTGTTTTTTCCCGCAGCGGTATCAGCTCCCCATCCCGGCGGCTGCCGGTGGTGCAGATCTCTTCGATGCAGTAGCGAACGAGTCGGCAGCAATCCTCCATCAGGTCGAGATAATCGCCTCCCTGACGATACCACTCGAGCATGGTGAATTCCTGAAGATGCCGCCGGCCCATCTCTTCTTTGCGGAAACAACGGCATAACTGAAAGATCTTCGGACTGCCGCTGGCCAGCAGCCTCTTCATATACAGCTCGGGCGAGGTCTGGAGAAACTCCTCCTCGGCGCGCAGCGGCACAATGTTGGCCTCGGGAATGATGACCGATTGACGGATAGGGGTGTCTACTTCGAGAAACTGCTGCGAGACGAAATGTCCCCGGATTGCCCGGAACAGAGCTGCACGGAGGTGCAGCTCCCCGCAGGTCAGCATCTATTACTCTTTGACTCGAGTAACGTACTGGCCTGTTCTGGTGTCGATCTGAATTTTGTCGCCTTCCTCGACGAAGGGTGGAACCTGCAGTTCATACCCGGTCTGTACGGTCACCGGTTTGGTGTCGCTGCCCGATGTGTCGCCCTTGACCCAGGGATCGGCTTTTGTCACTTCCAGATTGACGAAAATGGGAAGACTGACGTCGATAGGCTTATCGTCGAAAAACAGGACCTGGATATCCATATTGTCAACCATGAAGTTGACATTGTCGCCAAGGTGGTCGCTGGTGATAAACAGCTGGTCGTAGGACTCGGTGTCCATGAAATGATACTCATCACCCTGATTATAGAGATACTGCATCTTGCGCTCTTCCAGGGCCGGCTTTTCAAACTTGTCGTTTGAACGGTAGGTCTGGGTAAACTGATTGCCGGTTATCATATTACGCATTTTACACCGATAGAGCGCCTGGCCCTTGCCCGGTTTGGAAAATTCAAATTCGGTGAGGATATAGGGTTCATTGTCAATTTGGATTTTTAATCCTTTGCGTAAGTCTGAAGCGCTGTACATTCCTGTCTCCGTGTAATCCGGCAGGGCCGGTTGCTGATGTTTGAAGAGTTTTTCCGGGGCCGCTGCGCCCATGAAGATCCGCGTTGCAGGGCCGTATGCAGGCCCCCACTATACCTGCCACGGACTAATTTCTGCAATACCAAATCTGTCAAGCTGAAAAAGAATGGGGACGAAACGACAGCCCTGTCCGCTGACGCATTTACGCCATCCATAACTTTTTCCATGCTTGAGCTAGCCATGATATGTATAATATATGTTTTTGAACCACCATAAGGAGTCACATGGTACGGGCCGGAATTCTCTCAGACACCCACCTGGAGGAACCCACACATGAATTTTGCGACATGGCGGCGAGAGCCTTTGCTGACTGCGATATCATTTTCCATGCCGGCGACATAACCGGCATGGCCATCCTTGAGCATTTCACCCGGGCCACCGTCCATGCCGTCTCCGGCAATATGTGCGGCCACCGGCTGCAGACTGTGCTGCCCCGGCAGAAAAAGGTGATCATCGACAACCAGGTTATCGGTCTCTGTCACGGAACCGGCCCACGCTTCAACATCGAGGAGCGGGTATGGGCGCTCTTCCCCGATGCCGACTGCATAATATACGGTCATACCCACCAGCCTGTCTGCGAATCCAAGGGCGGGGTGCTGTTCATCAATCCCGGCAGTTTCCAGTGCACCTCCCGCCACGGTGCTCCCGCATCCTATTGTATCTTGGATATCTCCGCCAAAGGTCTCAAGGCACAACTTAAACATATCAGGGTGCGAACATGAAAACACTGTGGACGCCATGGCGAATGGAATACGTTAAAGGTGAAGCGCCGTCATTCTCCGGCTGTCTTTTCGAACCTCCCGGCAACAGTCGTCGTGACAGAGAGCATCTCATGCTGTACCGTAACGAGACGGTGGTGGTTCTGCTCAACCGCTTCCCCTATGCCCACGGCCATCTCCTCATAGCTCCCAGGCGCCACATCGCCACACTGACGGAACTCGATGCAAACGAAGCCCACGCGCTCATGGATATGGTGCAGAAATGCACACACATACTTGGCCAGCTCCTGAACTGCGACGGTTTCAATATCGGCTGCAACATTGGCGAAATCGCCGGAGCCGGCGTCGCCGACCATCTCCACTTTCATGTTGTCCCGCGCTGGCAGGGGGATCATAACTACATGGCCGTAGTCGCCGAAATCCGCACCATTCCCGAACATATAGAAAACACCTACGACGCCTTTGTCGCAAAGTTCGACCGCCTCTAACCCGATACCACGCCACAGCGATATGACACGGTCAGTTAAACTCACACCCATGATGCAGCAATATCTCGAGATCAAGGAGAAAAACCCCAACTCCATTCTTTTTTACCGCATGGGGGATTTTTACGAGATGTTCTTTGACGATGCCGAACGGGCCTCGAAGATCCTGGGCATTACACTTACTTCTCGAAACAATAAGGGCGATGCCGCCAAGGTGCCGATGTGCGGCATTCCCTATCACGCCAGCCAGGGCTATATCGCCAAACTGGTACAAGCCGGACATCGGGTGGCTATCTGCGAGCAGGTCGAAACCCCGGCTGAAGCCAAGGGCATCGTCCGCCGGGAGGTTATCCGCACCATTTCGCCGGGTGTGGTCACCGACGACCAGCTGCTTGATGGCAAATCCAACAATTTCGTCGCCGCCATCGACCACAGGTCAGCAGGCGACAGGGAACTGTTCGGTCTGGCTTTTCTCGATCTCTCCACCGGTAAATTTCTCGTTGGTGAATTCACCGACAGCGGCGACGGATACGAAAACGTCCTCGACCAGCTTTGTCGTCTGGCCCCGGCAGAACTGCTCGTCAACGCCGGCGACAGCGAGAGCCTGCACGAGCTTTTAAGCCTTGCTGCAACCCTTTTGCCGGGCCTCTGTATCACCGAACGCGACGATGAACTCTTCCACCAGCCCACCTGCCGGCAGAGCCTGCTCGAGCACTTCGGCGTAATCAACCTCTCGGGCTTCGGCTGCGAAGCGATGAACTGCGGAATCGTCGCCGCCGGCGTTCTCCTCGAATATGTCCATGAGATGCAAAAAAGCGCCGTCGACCATATCGAAACCATCGCTCCCATCGACCTCGACACCATCCTGCTTATAGACGACTCCTCGCGCAGGAACCTTGAGCTTACCCAGACTATAATCGGCAGCAGCCGCGAAGGCTCGCTGCTCTCCGTTCTCGACCGGACCTCCACGCCGATGGGAGCGCGGCTGCTCAAAGAAAGTCTGCTTTTTCCTCTCCGGGATGTAGCGACCATCAACCTTCGGCTCGACGCCGTCGATTTTCTCTACAAAAACAATCAGCTGCGTCTTGACATGAGAAAGGCCCTCGACGCCATCTATGATATAGAACGGCTCAACAGCAGAATGGTGCTGGGCAGCGGTAATGCCAGGGACATGCTGGCTCTCAAGCACTCCCTGGCCGGACTGCCCCTTCTCAAAGAACTGATAGGCCGGTGCACAACCGCAGATACCCAGGAAATAGCCTCCCGGTTCGAAACTCTCGACGATATTTTCGGTCTGCTCGATGAAGCAATTCATGAAGAGCCCCCCGTGACACTGCGGGAGGGTAATCTGATCAAAAAAGGGTACCACAGCGAACTTGATGAGCTCGTCCACCTGCTCCGCGACGGCAAGCAGCTGATCCTTGAGCTCGAAGCCACTGAGCGTCAGGCCACCGGCATCCCCAAATTGAAAATCGGCTACAACAAGGTCTTCGGCTACTACCTGGAAGTGAGCAAGGTGCACGCCGACAAGATCCCCGAACACTATATCCGCAAACAGACCCTGGTCAACGCCGAGCGCTTCATCACCCCCGAACTGAAGGATTTCGAGAACAAGGTGGTCAGCGCCCAGGAACGCAGACTCGAACTTGAATACCAGCTCTTCACCGACATCCGTAACCACCTGGGAAAAGAGAGTTCCAGACTGCTCAGGATCGCCGGATTGCTGGCACGGATCGATTTCCATGCCACCATGGCGGAAATGGCCCACCTTCACCACTACAGACGCCCGGTCGTCGACGCCGGTGAGGAGATCATCATCACCGAGGGCCGACATCCGGTTATAGAACAATCGCTGCCCAGCGGTAAATTCGTGCCCAACGACATCAGCCTCAATCAGAAGAGCGACGAACTCATTATCATCACCGGCCCCAACATGGCCGGTAAATCAACCGTTCTGCGTCAGACGGCCCTGATTGTCCTGATGGCCCAGATGGGCAGTTTCGTGCCGGCCGAGGAGGCGCGGATAGGCGTTGTCGATAAGATTTTCACCCGCGTTGGTGCCATGGACGATCTGCGCCGCGGCCAATCCACATTCATGGTGGAGATGAACGAAACCGCCAACATACTCAACAACGCCACCAGCAAAAGCCTGGTCATCCTCGATGAGATCGGCCGCGGCACCTCCACCTACGACGGACTCGCCATTGCCTGGGCCGTCGCCGAGCATCTGGTGGAAAAAGATGGCAAGGGCATCAAGACCCTTTTCGCCACTCACTATCACGAACTGACGGAGCTTGCCCGCGAGCAGGAGCGCGTTCAGAATTTTTCCATTGCCGTACGTGAATGGAACGACACCATTATCTTCCTGCACAAACTGGTACGCGGAGGCACCAATCGCAGCTATGGCATCCAGGTTGCCGGCCTGGCGGGGGTGCCGGACAGGGTTGTCGAACGGGCCAAGGCCATCATGCGCAGCATCGAAACAGGAGAACGGGCCGCTGCCGGCGGCTCCGCTCCGACAAAAACCGGCGGACGGAGAAAAAAACAGCCCAGTCAGCTGTCGCTCTTCGCATCTCCCTCCGATCCCCTGCGCGACTATCTGCGCAAAATCGACATCGACGATCTCAGCCCGCGCCAGGCCCTGGAAATCCTCTACGAACTCGAAAAAATAGCCTCCTCGCGACATCGCCTTTTTAACCATAAAATCAGCTATTTCCGCTGTCTGAGCTCATCCGCGGTAGGCCGGGATACCGGTCACTTCCTGACCGATAATCAGGGTGTGCATATCGTGGGTACCCTCATAGGTATAGACCGATTCGAGATTATTCATATGTCGCATGATCGGATATTCGCCCATGATGCCATTGGCACCCAGCATCGCTCTGGCCTTTCTGGCAATTTCAATGGCTATATTGACATTGTTCATCTTGGCCATCGACACCTGGGCCGGTGAATATTTTTCTTCATCTTTGAGCCTGCCAAGCTGGTAGGCCAAAAGCTGCCCTTTGGTCAGTTCGGTGACCATCTCCGCAAGTTTTCGCTGCTGCAGCTGGAACGAGGCGATGGGCCTGTCGAACTGGATTCGTGAACCGGCATAGTCGAGTGCGGTCTGGTAGCAGTTGTCAGCCGCCCCCAGCGCTCCCCAGGCTATACCGTAACGCGCCTGGGTAAGACAGCTGAGCGGTGCTTTCAAGCTCGTGGCATTGGGCAGCAGAGAGCGGCGTTCACTGACAATGACATTGTCGAAGACCAGCTCGGATGTCACCGAGGCACGCAGGCTCCATTTGCCCTTCATACGGGGAGCCGTAAAGCCCTTAGTGCCCTTCTCCACCAGAAAACCACGCACTCCGTCCTCCGTCTGCGCCCATACCACAGCGACATCGGCTATGGAACCATTGGTGATCCACATCTTGGCGCCGTTGATGCACCATGTGCCGTCATCATTGCGTACGGCCCTGGTCTTCATACCAGAAGGATTGGAGCCGAAATCGGGCTCTGTCAATCCGAAACAACCGACGGCATCGCCTGCGGCCATGCGGGGCAGCCATCGTTTTTTCTGTTCTTCGGAACCGTAGGTGAATATTGGATACATCACCAGCGAGCCCTGCACCGACGCAAAACTGCGCATGCCGGAGTCGCCGCGCTCCAGTTCATACATGAGCAGCCCATAGGCTATGTTGGAAAGGCCGGCGCAGCCGTAGTCCTCCGGCAAGGTTGGTCCGAGAAAGCCCAATTCCCCCATTTCACCAATCAGCTGTTCGGGAAATTCTTCGCGCTGAGCATAATCGTCGATTATCGGCAGAACTTTTTCATTAACGAAGTCCCTGGCCGTCTCGCGCACGAGCCGCTCTTCGTCGCTGAACTGCTCGGTGAGCCTCATATAGTCCGTCATCTCTCTTGTATTGCTCATAATCTCTCCTCCAGAGAAGGCTCTTCTATTGGGTCGCTGGCGACCGCTTATGACAGAAAAACGGCACAACAGCGTCAGCCCTTCTGCCAGTGATAATCTTTTCTGTTTGTTTTTTTGGCCATAACCAATTATTTTACCACAGTATGCTTAAGCACCTTGAACCGCTATGATGCCAACCACTGGCATTATACATCCTCTGTAATACTTAATGATCCGATTCCGCACACCGCTACTTCTCCTCATTCTCCTTAGCCTGTTTTTTCTGCCGGCTATTGCCGCTGAAACAGGTGATGCCTTTCCGACAACTATACAGGATCGCTATCATAAATCGAAATTTTTTTATAAACAGCTTGAAACTAATCCCACACTTGGCAACCAACGCCAGATGTGGTTGAAGTCAACCCGCAATTTCAGAAAGGTGTATCTGGCCAACCCCAAATCGGAACTGGCACCTGCCTCGCTTTTCATGCTTGGAAAAAATTATCGACGCATGTATGAGAAATTCGGCCGGAAGAGCGACCTCCAGGAAGCTATTGGCTATTACCGCGATTGCGCCAGTCTCTTTCCCCACCACCGCCTTGCTGATGATTCCCTCTACCTCCTTGGAATTCTTTTCAACGATATTCTCGATGAGCCCCGGACGGCAGCCCGATACTTCAGCGACGTGGTCTCCCGCTACCCGCAGGGAGACATGCACCCCCAGGCCGCCACCTCCCTCAAAACCCTCTCCAGCAAATACGATATAGCCCTGCCCGAGATCATGATCAGCGGCAGCAACCACAAGAAACTCACCAATGTGCTCCCTGTCAAATACTGGTCTTCCAACGACTACAGCCGTGTCATCATCAAGGCCTCCGGACCGGTCACCTATTCGGCACAGCTGCTTGAGAAAAGCAGTAATACTCCCCGCAGGCTCTATATCGACTTTCAAAACAGCTATATTGAACCACGCTACAGGACTCCCATACCCATTACAGACGGACTGCTCAAACGCATTCGTACTGGCCAGTATACCCAGGAAACCGTACGCGTCGTCCTCGACATTGAAACCATTTCCTCCTACAAAATTTTCAGCCTCCCCGATCCGTTCCGCGTAGTCATCGATGTTCGCGGCAAAGAGCGTCCGGAGTTGCAGCCTGAGAGCAGCAAGCCTGTAAAAGCACTGCACAAGCCCTCCCTGAAGAATGGTCAAATCATCGTTTTACGAACGCAGAAAAAGCACAGAGCCGCCGGCACAGCGGCTCCACCAACCAGGGAGGAAGATGACCTCGACAGCTCTCCCGAACTGTCCCTGGCACAACAGCTCGGACTCGGTGTGGCCAAAATCGTCATCGACCCGGGACACGGTGGCCGCGACCCTGGTGCCATAGCCAATGGCCTTAAGGAAAAGGACATCGTCCTCAGGCTTGCCAAGAAGCTCAAAGACACCCTGGAGCGCTCCCTGGGCTGTGAGGTTGTGCTGACTCGCGACAGCGACAGATATATCTCCCTGGAAGAAAGGACCGCCATCGCCAACGGTAACAACGCCGACCTCTTCCTCTCGCTGCACGTCAATGCTCACCCAAGGCCCACCGTAAATGGGCTTGAAACCTACTTCCTTAATCTGTCAAGCAACCCGGAAGCGATGCGGGTCGCCGCCTTCGAAAACGCCACATCTGAGCTGCAGATGAGTGATCTTCAGGATGTACTCTCCGATATCATGAAAAATTCCAAAATAGAGGAATCCTCCCGACTCGCCCACAATGTTCACTCGACCCTGATTACCGGCCTCCATGAAAGCGACCTCACCCTCAAGGATCTTGGCGTCAAGCAGGCTCCATTTTATGTTCTTATTGGTGCCGAAATGCCGGCAATTCTTATTGAGATTGCCTTCATCAGCAATGCCGGCGAGGCGAGAAAGCTCAACGACGATGGCTTTCTCAACTCATCGGCGGCTGGCATAGTCCGTGGAATACGGAGCTATATTGACTCTAACAGCGCCCGGCTTTCTTTCTAAGTCAAACCCTGCCTCAAAAATACGGTTCATCGAATCGTCCATTTTTCAAGATATATCCAAAGCGCATAAACCACAAAGGGGGCAATCTCCGAAGAGATGCCCCCTTTGTGGTGCGTCAATATATCTTGTGGTACAGCTACATGGACCGTGAGGTCTTCAACCTGGCAAGCGCCCGCTGCAAGGCCGCCTCGGCCCGGGTGCGGTTGAGGCTCTCGTCATTCTGAGCGGCCTGGGCGAGGCGCTTTTCCGCTCTCTCCTTGGCTTTCATGGCCCGCTCGACATCTATCTGCGTCCCATATTCGGCACTCTCGACGAGGAAGGTGATTTTATTGTTGGACACTTCACAGAATCCCCCGCTTATCATGAGATTTTCCCTCTTATTGCCCTTTTCGTAGGACAACAGGCCGATTTTCACGGTGGAGAGAAATGGCGCATGATTAGCGAGCACACCAAAATCACCTCCATAGCCGGGAGCGTTGACGATATCAACATCGTCGTTCACTACCGCCCCGGTGGGGGTGACTACTTCTAATCGTATCTGTTGTGCCATTGATTCGACTCCTCTGAATTGCGTTTATGCCCTCTGGGCTTTCTCGACAGCCTCATCAATGGAGCCGACCATGTAAAAGGCATTTTCAGGCAGGTCGTCATGTTTGCCTTCGAGGATTTCTTTGAATCCCTGAACGGTATCGGCGACTTTGACGAATTTGCCTGGCATACCGGTGAATACCTCGGCAACGGTAAATGGCTGTGACAGATAGCGCTGAATTTTGCGAGCCCGGGAAACCAGCAGTTGATCCTCTTCGGAAAGTTCGTCCATACCGAGGATGGCGATGATATCCTGGAGATCCTTGTATTTCTGCAGTGAAACCTGAACGCCGCGGGCAACCGCGTAATGCTCTTCACCAATGACGTTGGGATCGAGAATACGGGAAGTGGAGTCAAGCGGATCAACAGCAGGATAGATACCAAGCTCGGCGATCTGCCGGGAAAGAACAACCGTTCCGTCGAGATGCGCAAAGGTGGTTGCAGGAGCAGGGTCGGTCAAGTCGTCAGCGGGTACGTAGACGCACTGGACAGCGGTAATCGATCCTTTGGTGGTCGAGGTAATACGCTCCTGCAGGCCGCCAAGGTCTGTTGCCAGTGTCGGCTGATAGCCAACGGCGGAAGGAATACGGCCGAGAAGAGCGGAAACCTCGGAGCCGGCCTGGGTGAAACGGAAAATGTTGTCGACGAAGAACAGTACGTCCTGGCCCTGCTCGTCACGGAAGTACTCGGCGGCGGTCAGGCCGGTGAGGGCGACGCGGGCACGGGCTCCGGGAGGCTCAGTCATCTGACCGTAGACCAGAGCGGCCTTGGGCAGAACGCCGGACTCCTTCATCTCATGGTAGAGGTCGTTGCCCTCGCGGGTACGCTCGCCGACACCGCAGAAAACGGAGATTCCGCCATGATGCATGGCAATATTGTTAACCATCTCCATCATGATAACGGTCTTGCCGCAACCGGCGCCGCCGAACAGTCCCATCTTACCACCGAGTGGGAAGGGGACCAGCAGATCGATAACCTTGATGCCGGTCTCAAGAACGCGTACCTCGGTGTCCTGCTCGGTGAACAGCGGAGCGGGACGGTGAATGGGCATATTATTGGATGATTCAATCGGTCCAAGACCGTCAACCGGGCGGCCGACAACGTTCATGATGCGGCCAAGGGCGGGCTCGCCTACGGGAATGGTGATGGGCTCACCGGTGTCGCGTACTTCCATGCCGCGTACCAGACCATCGGTCTGATCCATGGCAATGCAGCGACAGGCGTTATCACCGAGATGCTGGGCAACCTCAATGACGAGATTGTCTGCCTCTTCGGAGATGGCGGGGTTACTCACCGTCAACGCACTCATGATATTCGGCAGGTTTCCCGCGTCGAATTCCACGTCTACGACAGGTCCGATGACCTGCATTACTTTACCTTTTCTTTGCTCACTCATAGGGCCTTACCCCTCCTTGAAAGGTCTAAATTTTATACGATTTTGGATATATTATTTTAGGGCTTCGGCACCGCCAACGATATCCATGAGTTCTGCGGTAATAGCTGCCTGGCGAGCCTTGTTATATACTATCGTCAGATTATCGACGATATCCTTACAGGCGTTGGTCGCGTTGTCCATTGCTGTCATGCGGGCCGCATGCTCACTTGCTCCGACCTCAAGCATAGCCGCATATATCATGACATTGAGATAGAGCGGCTGCAACACGTCCATGATCTCCTCGGTGGAGGGCTCATAAATGTATTCACCGGATATCTTCTTCTGTTCAGCCTCTTCACTTTCTATGGGCTGCACGGGCAGGAAATGGGTAACCGCCGGTTTCTGCACAGCCACGGACTGGAATTCACCGTAGACTACTTCCACTGTATCGGAATGTCCGTCGAGAAAGTTCTGGGATACATCGGTGGCGATCTCACGAGCGTTGAACATCTGAAAAGAACTCATGATATCTGTGAACTGCTTGCGTACCTTGCCGGTTTTTCTCAATATCTGATAGCCTTTCTTGCCGACGCAGACAATGCTGACTGTTTTGCCCTCGCCTTCATACTTGGCCATCAGTTTTTCGACTTTGCGGATGATATTTGAGTTAAACGATCCGCAGAGACCGCGGTCGGAGGTTATGACGACGAGTTCAACGGTCTTGACCTCACGATTCTCCATAAGAGGAAAGTTGGTCGTATTGGCGCCACCAGAAAGATTCGACATCGCCTCGTTGAACTTGGAGGTATAGGGGCGGAAGGCCTCCATCTTCTCCTGGGCGCCTCGCAGTTTTGCCGAGGCGACCATGTTCATGGCTTTGGTGATCTGGGCCGTCTTCTTGACGCCCTGGATCTTCATTTGAACGTCTTTTAAACTGGGCATAGCTTGGACCTATCTTTGATTAGTTGAGACCCTTGGTCGCCTTGAATGTTTCACCAAAGCTGGTCAGTGCTTTATTCAGTTTCTCCTTGATCGGATCGGTGAACTCTTTCTGCTCTTTCAAGTCAGAGAAGATGGAAGGATCGTTCGACTCAATGTAATTGTAGAGTTCCTGCTCGTAGTCGGCCAGGGTGTCCACCGGCAGCTTGTCGAGGTGGCCATTGGCACCGGAGTAAATGATGACAACCTGCTTTTCCATGGGCAGCGGCTGATACTGCGGCTGCTTGAGAATTTCGACCAGCCTCTCACCTCGGGTAAGCTGGGCCTGGGTCTTGGCATCAAGATCGGAACCGAAGGCGGCGAAAGCCGCGAGCTCACGATACTGGGCGAGATCGAGTCGCAGAGTACCCGCCACCTGCTTCATGGCCTTGACCTGAGCGGCGCCACCAACACGCGATACGGAGAGACCGACGTTGATCGCCGGTCGAACACCGGAGAAGAACAGGTTCGGCTCGAGATAGACCTGGCCGTCGGTGATGGAGATAACGTTTGTGGGAATAAAGGCGGAAACGTCACCGGCCTGGGTTTCGATGATCGGCAGGGCGGTAAGAGAACCGGCGCCGAGTTCGTCATTGAGCTTGGAGGCCCGCTCAAGCAGACGCGAGTGATTGAAGAAAATATCGCCGGGATAGGCTTCGCGTCCTGGAGGACGACGGAGAAGCAGAGAGAGTTCGCGATAGGATACGGCCTGCTTGGAAAGATCGTCGTAGATGATCAGGGCGTGCTGACCGTTGTCACGGAAATACTCGCCCATGGCGCAGCCGGCAAANGGAGCGATGTACTGCATCGGCGCCGGATCAGAGGCACAGGCGGCGACAACCGTGGTATATTCCATGGCGCCGTGCTTGCGCAGGGCCTCGACCACCAGGGCTACCGTCGATTTTTTCTGGCCGACAGCGACATAGATGCAATGCACGTCGGTTTCTTTCTGGGCGATGATGGCATCGACGCACAGAGCGGTTTTACCGATCTGACGATCGCCGATGATCAGCTCGCGCTGGCCGCGTCCAACCGGTGTCATGGCGTCAACTGCCTTGGCGCCGGTATAGCAGGGCTCATGCACACCCTTCCGGGCGATAACGCCGGGGGCCAGAACCTCTATCTTGGAGGTCTGCTTGGCGTCTATGGCGCCCAGACCGTCGATGGGATAGCCGATACCGTCGACGACGCGGCCTTCCATTTCGGGGCCGACTGGAACCTCTGCGATGCGGTTGGTACGCTTGACAATGTCGCCTTCCTTGATCTTGTCAACGCTGCCGAGTACGGCGCAACCAACATTGTCTTCCTCGAGGTTGAGGGCAAGACCCATGATGCCGCCGGGAAACTCAAGAAGCTCCAGGGCCATACAGTTTCTCACTCCATATACACGAGCAATACCGTCACCGACAGAGATAACCGTTCCTGTCTCGCTCAGGTCAATACTTGTCTCGTACTCCCCAATCTGGTCTTTGATAATCTGACTGATTTCTTCGGCTTTGATCTGCATCTATTCTCTCCCTCTAATGGAATCTTTTAAACCTGCAAGCTGTGTCTTGATACTGCCGTCCAGAACCAAATCTCCCACCTTAGCCACAATTCCTCCTATCAGGGAGGGATCGACGCTGGTGGACAGTTCAACCTGCTTGCCTGTTAACTTTTCTAGTGCCGCCTTAACCTTGGCCTGCAATTCATCACTGAGTTCTACTGCTGAAGTAACGGATCCATGGCTGATGTTCTTTTCCTCGTCGACCATCATCCTGAACTCTTCAGCGATCTCAGGCAGGATGTCGGCACGTTTTTTCTCCACCAGCAGGTTGAGAAAATTTGCCGGAACCTTGTCGACGCTCATGGAATCGATCAGAGAAGCCATCACCTTCTGCCTGACATCGATTGGGTAGAGGGGATTCGTCAGAGCATCAGCAACTTCCGGAGTAGAAGTATAAAGCCCGGCCACTCCCTGGAGCGTTTCGTTGTAGGCTTCATACGCATCGTTTTCTTTGCCAACGGCGAAAAGCGCCTTGGCGTATCTTCGCGCTAATATTGTCTGTTTCACTGTACGGCCTCTACTTTATCTAGGTAATCTTCAATGATCTTGACCTGATCTTCAGGTTTGAGATTCTTTACGATTAACTCCTCGGCCATGGCAGCCGCCTGATTGGCAATATCGTCTTTGAGCTTGCGTCGGGCAATCATGAACTCATTGGCTATGGTCATTTCCGCCTGACGCTTCATGTCTGCGGCAGCCTGCTCGGCTTTCTCGAGAATTTTGGCCTTTTCTATCTCTGCCTGGGCAACGGCTTTATCGACAATGGTGTCTATCTCTTGTTCCATGCCGGCAAGCTTTCCCTCAAACTGGTGATACGACTTCTCCGCTTCAGCCTTTCTCGCTTCCAGATCTTCGATCTCGTCCTTGATTTTCTGCTGACGTCCGGAAAGACCGCCGGCAATCGGCTTGGCGCCGAATTTCACCAGCAGAAAGACGAGAACGGCAAAGTTAAGGATACGAAAGAACAGATCCCATAGTTTCTCTGAAGAAAGACTGCCTCCGTACGCCTCTCCATGCTCACCTTCAACCTCGTGCTCCTCGATCGGATGGGTGACATCGCCGACCACCGGGTATTCACCGCTTTTGGCTTCGGCCCCGTGTTCGGCCTGGGTGGCATCTGCCAGAAGGATCTGTCCGGTGTTTTCCGCTACTGCATGTCCGGTATCACCGGCAGCCCAAACCGCCGAAGCCGTCAGGCAGAACCAGAGCGCCACCGCAACCAGACTCACTCCGCTGGTAATGTGCTTTACTCCTCTCATTGTTAGAGACTCCTTCCAAGAATTTTTCCTGCCATGTCGGATGCAAAAGCCTCTAGATTCTCCTGGAGGGTTTTTCCAGCAGCATCAACCTGACTTTTCAGTTCCGTCATTTTCTCTTTCTTCCCGGCCTCAACTTCTGCTTTTATCTCGGCGAGCTTCTTGTTCCCCGCCTCGGCGGCTTCCGTCCGCGCCGAGTCAAGAGCCGCTTTGGCCTTGCCGGAAGCCTGGGCCATCTTCTTGTCTACTTCTTCCTGCCGGAGACGGGCATTTTTCTGGAATCGTTCGATATCCTCCTGCATCCCCTGCATCTTCTTCGATCTGTCGCGCAGAATACCCAGTACGGGTTTGTACAGAACTTTATTCAGAAGAAACATCAAAATGATGATGTTTATCATCTGAATAATTAAGGTGATGTCCATCGTAATCATGTTTACACGCTCCCGGTCGGCTTAGAAAAAATAGTATTAAACATTCAGCTGCCTGAATGACGACATGCTGCTGGTAAACATATTTGTGCAAGCGAATGAATCAATGGCCATCCGGCGCTAAAATGAATGGCCATTCACAACGAGAAAAATCTTTACTGCAAATATTCTCAGGTGTCAACCAATTTATATAGAACAGGAACTTAACACCACAATTCATACTTTTTTTCTATGGCATCAATGTCCGTATCATATCACCGCAAATACAGGTCTGGCCTAACCGCCAAGAATATCTTCGACATTTGCCGGCACCGAGCGAATGGCCTCGCCGATTTTATCAGGCATATTCCCGCCTGCCTGAGCCATGTCCGGCCTGCCTCCACCCTTGCCTCCGACAATTCTGGCACATCTGTTGACCAGCTCTCCGGCGGTTATCCGGTCGGTCAGATCTTTGGTGACGATCGCCAGCAGCGCCGCCTTGTCTTTGATGACACCGCCTAAAACAGCAACGCCACTGTCGAGCTGATCCCGGACTTTGTCGCCCACTTCACGCAGGGTCTTGGGACTGTCGAGAACTATTTCGGCGGCGACGACCTTGACGCCTCCGACTTCGATGGCATTCCCCAAAAGCGTGTTCAGATCGGCGCTGGCCAGGTTCCTGGATAGATCGGCAATCTGCCTCTCCAGTGTGCGCTGCTCTTCGAGCAGATGACTCACTTTATCTACCAGGTCTTCGGGACGGCTGTTGAGGATGCCAGCCAGGGCGGTCTGTTTCCTCCAGGCCTCCTGAACGTGGTCGAATGCAGATCCGCCGGCGATAGCTTCGATTCGCCTCACACCCGAGGCGATGCCCGTTTCCGAGAGTATCTTGAATAGCCCTATCTCACCGGTGGCTCCCACATGGGTGCCGCCGCACAGTTCCTTGCTGTAGTCTTCGAGGTTAACCACTCTCACCTCTTCTCCATATTTTTCACCAAACAGCGCCGTGGCACCTTCAGCGATGGCATCATCACGGCTGAGCAGCCTGGTCTGCACCGGCATGTTCGATCTAATTTTGACATTGACCAACTCCTCGATACTCTCGATCTCCTTTTCGGTAAGAGGCGAAAAATGAGTGAAATCGAACCGCAGACGCGTCGGACCGACCAGGGAGCCTGCCTGCTTGACATGATCTCCCAGTATTTTTCTCAGCGCCGCATGGAGAAGGTGAGTGGCGGTGTGATTGGCGGCCGTCTCCCTCCTGCTGCTGGTTTCCACCTGAAGAACAAGCTGCTGCCCTGGACGAAGCTCCCCTTCCAGAACCTCAACTGCATGGAGGACCAGTTCGCCCTCGGAGGTAGTGGCCGACACGGCGGCGGAACCGCCGTCCCAGCTCAAATGCCCCGTATCGCCCATCTGGCCGCCGGCCTCAGCATAAAAAGGCGTCTCGACGACGACCAGGCTGCCTTTCTCACCCGCGTTCATCGATTCCACCACAACGCCCTCGTTATCGAGCAGCGCCTCGGCTGTGGTCGTACTCTGCAGGTGGTCGTAGCCGATAAAGCGGGTTGAACAGCCTTTTTCGAGCAGCCTTTTTATGCCTTCGCTGCGCAGCCGTATGCCCTCGCCCTTCTGGGAAGCCCTGGACTTGGCCCGTTGCCCCTCCATGGCCTCGGTAAACCCGGCCTCGTCGAAATCGAGTCCCCGTTCCAGAGAGATGTCCCTGACGATGTCCACAGGAAAGCCGTAGGTGTCATAGAGCTTGAAAATGAATTCGCCGGAGATCAGATTCTGCTCATGCTGCTGCAGGCGGTCTATCTCGCTGTCGAGCAGGGCCAGGCCGTGCCCCAGGGTCTCGAGGAAGCGCTCCTCCTCCTTGTTGACAACCTTCTTCAACAGTTCTCTGGCATCTTTGAGATGCGGATAGGCGTGCTCCATCGACGCGGAAACAACGGCTGTCACCTCGTTGAGAAAGGGTTTGGACAAGCCGAGATTTTTGCCGTAACGAACGGCCCGACGCATGATCCTCCTGAGCACGTAGCCCCGGCCTTCATTGGCAGGCAGAACGCCATCGGCAACGAGAAAGGCCGTGGCACGGGCGTGGTCGGCTATGACCCGCATGGCGACGTTGACTGCCTCGCTGTCGCCGTACTTCACGCCGGAAAGCTGCTCGAGCTTTTCCATGACCGGGGCAAAGAGGTCGGTGTCGAAATTATTGAGCTTGCCCTGCAGGACCGCTACCACCCGCTCAAGCCCCATACCGGTATCGATGCTGGGTTTGGGCAGAAGGCTCATTTCCCCGTCGGCCGAACGGTTAAACTGCATAAACACCAGATTCCACAGCTCGAGGAATCGGTCGCAGTCGCAGCCGAGCCGGCATTCCGGCCTGCCGCAACCCGCCTCCTCGCCCTGGTCGATATGGATCTCGGAGCAAGGTCCGCAGGGGCCGGTATCGCCCATGGCCCAGAAATTGTCCTCCTCGCCCATGCGTACTATCCTTCCCGGCGGCAAGCCTTCGATCTTCTCCCACAGCTCCTGCGCCTCGTCATCGTCTTCGAAGATGGACACCCAAAGCTGTTCGCTGGGCAGGCCAAGCTCCACGGTGAGAAATTCCCAGGCATAGCGGATGGCGTCTTCCTTGAAATAATCGCCAAAACTGAAGTTGCCCAGCATTTCGAAGAAGGTGTGATGTCTGGCGGTATAGCCGACGTTTTCCAGATCGTTATGCTTGCCGCCGGCGCGGACGCAGCGCTGGCTGGTGACGGCACGCACATAGTCCCTTTTTTCCTCACCCATGAAGACCGTTTTGAACTGGACCATGCCGGCGTTGGTGAACAGAAGGGTCGGATCCTCTGCCGGAACCAGGGAAGAGCTGTCGACGACGGTGTGTCCATGTTTCTGAAAGTATTCCAGGAATTTGTTGCGGATCTCGTTTCCAGTCATATGCTTTATCGTGATTTTTTTTGTAGGTTATTGGAGTCAAATACGTAGTCAAATACCAGTTCCACGTATCTTGCGGTCTCAGCCGTTTTCCTTGGTAAAGGCAATAATGTGAGGCAGCATCTGCTTAAATTCATCGGTACCGGCCTTGCCGAGCAGCTCATAGATGATCATCTCCGCCGGACCGATCACGGCGCCGAGCTGGCGCAGCCGGTCAAGACCGTACTGGTGGTTGGCCTGATCCCTCGAGGAAACGCCATCGGCCACAATCCAGGGTGTCAGTCCTCTCTGGAGTACGCCGACGGCGCTCTGATAAATACAGATATGCGTTTCGACGCCGACCATGATTACCGTCGTGATATCGCCTGGAAAAGAGTCGAGGGCAGTGCAGGTCTGTTCATTTTCATAGGCACCAAACTCGACCTTATCCGGTCGCGGAATGGCGCCCATCCGCTTTTCCAGTTCTTCGACATAGGGGCCGAGCCCCTTTTTGTACTGGGTGTTGGCCAGTATCGGCATTCCCAGGATGGCGGCGCACTCCATCATCAAAGCGATCACCCTGGTGATGTGCGCCCTCTGATGTATCTGCCGCATAAGGCTTTCCTGAGGATCAATTATGTGCAGACAGCAGTCGGCAGGTTTCAGCAGTCGGTATGTGCTCATTTTCTCCTCTCCTGCATTTGTGTTCATCCTCACCGCGAAAACTCCCTTATGGTGCTTCTGCGATTGAACACCAGATTAACCCCACAGTAAACCCTTTTCTCGACGGCGAATCAAGACTCTCGTCATCTGGCAGGAAAAAATGATCGTGCCGCTTCAGCGATCAGACATAGTCGATCCAGGTACCGGTTCTGCTGGCGCGGTAGAGGTCGTTGAGGGTCTCCAAACCGCCGGAATGGAATTTTTTTACCAGGTAAATGAAAAGATAGGCAGTCTGCATGGCATCACCCAGAGCGCTGTGCTGGGCGAACAGAGGCAATTGGAATTTTGTGCTCAACTCATGCAGATTGAAGCTCTTCCTTCTGCTGCCGTGGCCGCAATGGAGCCCATAGAGTTCGCCATAATAACTGCGGGAAAGTCGCATGGTGTCGATCATCGGATTGTTGAGTGTGCCGCCGTAGAGCTTGCGACAGGCCTTGTCGACAAAGTCCATATCAATGGCGATGCAGTGGCCGACTATGAGCGAGTGGCCGAGGAAGCCAAGAAAACGGGGAACAACCTCCTCCATTCTCGGAGCCGTTTTCAGCTCCTCGGGAGTAATACGGTGGATCAGCGTGGCCTCGGTGTGTCTGGTTTTATGCGGCCTGATATAGGAGGAGAAGAGCTGACCGAGATCAATCTGCATGTTTTCGATTCTGACGGCGCCAATGGATATGATCTCGCTACTCCTTTTGTCCAGGCCGGTGAGTTCGGTATCAAAAACCACAAACGAATAATCGCGTAGCGGTCTGCTCTGGTCAAAATTTCTGAAATGTTTTTTATTCTCAGAAATCAGTGCCGATTGCTTCTTCAGCCAGTGAAACACCTCTACCGCCTTGGGCCCGTGTCAGGCCGCCGAAAAAAGTTTTTCCAGGGTATTTTGCAGTTTTTCAATCACCTCAAAGGCATCTTTCAGCATGGTTCTCTCCATTTCTGTGAGTATTCTAGGCTCTATAAAGTTGTCCGGAGCACGGTTTTCCTCGATCTGCTCAAGCTGGTGAAATATGCGAAACTGCATCTGCAGCTCATAGGCCTTGATAGCGGCATTGCATATATCAACGGGGAGATGTCCCTCACTCTGCAGCGCCTGCAGCCTGGAGATGGTATTGGTCTCCTTCAAGCCGTATTTGAGCGCCAGCACCCTGGCAAAGCCGATTATCGGCTGCAGCCCGCGCAGCTTGATATCGAGCCTGTTCTTATGTTCACCGTCACGCTCAACGATGGAATTCTTGAAAAAGGACAGCGGTACGCGGATGGACTGGCACTGCCGGGCCATGATGGTGAGAAACTGCTGGCGCCGTGGGGCGATATCTATGAGATGATTCCTCAGACTGACCGCCAGCTTCTCGTCGCCGTACCCGGCTCTGAAGTCGAAGAATATGGCGGCATCGAGCAATTCCTGTGCAGCCGGTTTACCCGTCCAGCCATTGAAATATTTGACCCAGCCGGAAAAGGACCGGCACCAGGCGGGGTTGGTCGCCATGACATTACCGGGACAGGGCGGGTAACCGCACTTGAGCAGATGCTGGATGGTTTTTTCGGCCAGTTCGCCGAAATAGGCCTCGGCCCTGTTTTTTTCCTCTTCGCAGTAAGGGTCGGCATAGACAATGCCGTTGTCCTGGTCAGTGAGAAACGTTTGCTCACGCCTGCCTTCGCTGCCCATCAGCAGCCAGCAGTAGCTTACCGGCGGCTGACCCATCTCCTTTTCCAAAAGCATCAATATCTGCCGGACGATCTGATCGTTGAGAATGGAGATCATCCTCGAGATATTGCCAGCCTTGCCGCCTTCGTTAATCAGGTGGCGGATCAGTTCCGGTACCTTGGAGACGATGGGATAGATGCCTTCGATGCTGCGCTGCTTGCTTACTTCCTTATAAAGATAAAAGGGTGAATTACCCTGCAGCACCATAATATCGTGGGAGGTGAGCATGCCTGTTATCCGTCCCCCCTTCTCCACCGCCAGATGCCTGATGCCCGTTGCCATCATTTTCAAGAGGACATCGAAACATATCTCGTCGGCAAGCACGGTATGCACCGGCTTTGTCATGATGTTTTCCACCGGCTCGGTGTAGTCACGGGCTGTGGCCACTACCTTGACCCGCAGATCGGTGTCGGTGATGATGCCTATTATGTCTTCCTCATCGTCAGGATCATGGAGCAGCATCGAGCCGATGCGCAGCCTGGCCATGGTGCCGGCCGCTTCCTGAATGGAACTCTTCACCGACATCTTTTGCACTTCCTTGGCCAGATCGCCGGCGTTCATGGAAAACAGGTAGAAGTTCTCCGAAGACCGCAGTCCCGCTTTCTGTTGCCTGAGTTCCATGTAGGCTGTACTGACCACCTTGTCCGAAAAGCTTTTCAGAAAAAAGTGGGAGATGGAGGGGGTGTTTTTGACAAGTTCGAGAAATATTTCCCGGGGCAGGAGAAAACAGAAGGTGTCTTCGATGGTTTCTATATTCAGATTGGCACGGGTGCCGCGGATTATGCCCAGAGCGCCGACATAGGCCCCTTCCCCTCTGTAATCCTTGAGTATTTCCTCACCTTTTTCGTCAATGAGAAAGGCTTTGACACCACCGCGCTGGATAAGATAGAGATGATGTATTTCCGTCTCGTCGACGGTCATGAGCCGCGATCCCTTGGGAAAGAAATCTATACGGCAGTGGCCGGCAACCTCCCTGAGCCCCTCTTCGTTCAAAGCGTTGAAGGGCATCACCTTTTTGAGAAAGGACAGAACGGTTTCCGGAGCGACGGCATTGGCACTGCGGTCAAGCTTCGGCTTTACTGCTTTGACATCTTTTTTCCTCAGCATATCAACAGCCGGATGTGGTTTACCGCCGCTACCTTACAACGAAACGGATGGAAGCAGCGAGCAGGTGAAAAGCATGGGGCAGGGTCCAGAGTACGGCAGGTTTTTGCCAACAGCGCTCGGCCTGCTCCTATCAGCCGCATTGCTTAAAAAAAGTCTTTACAAAAACTCCCCGAGTATTAAATTGATCGCTAAAATAAAATTTATAAGGGTGCAAAAATGAAAGACGAACAAATAGATGCAGTTGCCAAGATCCTCAAGTCCATGTCGCATCCCATCCGGCTGAAGATATTGTGCCTGCTCCAGGATCGCGAGCTCTCGGTGGGCGATATCCGCAACGAAGTAGAAACCACCAATGCCAACGTTTCACAGCACCTCAACATCCTGCGCAACCAGGGAATAATCGACTACCGCAAAGAAGCCAACTTTATCTATAACCGCATAACCGACAAACGCATTCTTGAGCTGATCATGAACATGCAGAAGCTTTTTTGCCCGGATTTCGAGAAATAGCCGAACACAGAGCAATACACAGAGCCATACTCACTGAGGTCTTCGTTATGACAGTTACAGACTGGATACATACCATCGCCGGTACTTTCATCCTCGTCAGTCTCGCTCTTGGTCTGCCGATAAGTCCGGTCTTTCACAGCAAGTACTGGCTGCTGCTGACAGCTTTCGTCGGCCTCAATCTGTTCCAGTACGGCATCACCAAATTCTGCCCGATGGCATACATCCTCAGGAGCCTGGGGGTGCCGGAAAGCAGGTAAGGCGGAGCTCAGCTCTCCACCATTTCCGCTCCGCAGGCGGCCTGCCAGCAGCACAGGGCCTGCGAGCACCTTTCCTGCTTGCGAAAGCAGGGAGAATTGCCCTCATTTTCCTGTATCTTCCACACCAGCTGATCGAGGCTGATCATACCGATATTCAGGCCCAGTTGCTTCGATCTTGCTCTGGCCATCACATACAGTTTCAGTCCTTTTTCAAACTTCGCCATTTTACCAAACCTCCGCTAGACAACTGTCCACAGCAGCCAATGACCCTTCTTTCTTTGTACCCGGGAAGCAGTGCGGTTGTCACGAAAAGAAATAAAAAAGCAGTCACCCCCCTCTCTATCCGCAGTC
>JGI12048J13642_10496436_pt1 | contig 34177 bp, 24 predicted proteins | sample ElkSlonscriptome_16_FD_13642 | JGI IMG/M metagenome (IMG submission 13642)
TCCGGTTCAGGTGGATCGAAGAAGATGAGGATTCTTTTTTTGAATTTCGTATACAGAAAGATGAGCTCACCGGGGATCTTGCACTCATGATCACCGACTTCGCAGATGACAAGGATGACGCGGTCGGCTTGTGGGATTCACAGATCGCCGAGCTGAAACATGCCATCGGTTTATAGCATCAATTGTCTTTCCCCTAAAATAACTTACTTTTGTTTTCGTTTTCAAGATGTAGGAACTGACATGCGCATGCGGTGAAACGATTACACTACCTGGTCATAAAATCATTTTTAGGTCCGCTTATCCTGACCTTTTTCATGGTTATTTTCATACTGCTGATGCAGTTCCTCTGGAAATACATTGACGACCTCGTGGGCAAAGGTCTTGATACAAAAATCCTTGCAGAGTTTCTGCTCTATTCAAGCGCCAGCATGGTGCCGATGGCCCTTCCCCTTGCCGTACTGCTCTCGTCACTCATGACCTTTGGAAATCTTGCCGAGAACCTGGAACTGCTCGCTTTCAAATCCTCGGGGGTTTCGCTGGCACGTATCATGGCTCCGCTGACCTACGTGGTGATCATCCTCACCTTTGCAGCATTTATCTTTGCCAACAATGTGATGCCGGTATCCAATCTCAAACTCAGGGCGCTCTTGCACGACATCAGGCGCCAGCGACCGGAGATGCAGATCCAACCGGGGGTTTTCGACAATACGATGGAGGGATTTTCCATTCGTATCGGTGACCAGGACAGCAGGTCCAGCCTATTGAAGGACATCTGGATCTACGACCACCGTGACAAGGCCGGGAATGTAAGTGTAACTGTGGCCGATTCGGGATACATGAAGATGTCACGGGATGAAAAGCACCTGATGCTGACACTTTTTAACGGATCCAGCTACCTGGAGCTGCAACGAACCAAAAAAAGAAACGAACCCAAAAGTTACCCGCACCGCCGGGACAAATTTGGCAAGCGGGATATGCTGATCGAACTGACCGGTTTCGGGTTGAACCGTACGGATCACAACTTATGGAAAAACAGCTTTTCCATGATGAATCTCGGTCAGCTCACCCACTTCGAGGATTCGCTCGGTCAGGATGTGGATAAATTGAAAACCACTGTGAACGACCTGGTGAGAAAGAGTACCATTGAAAAGCAGAAGAAAAACATGGTCAGACCCATCGCCTCCATAGACTCTTCTGAAGTTGCGGAAATGGAACCCGCATACCACAGGATGGAACTTGATACAATGTTTGCGTCGATGTCAAAAGTTGAAAAGCGTCGTGCCATCACACAGGCGATCAACCTGGCACGCAGCAATAAATCGGTTATCGCCACCAATGCAAATACGGTGAGTTACAAGGTAAAGCGACTGCGCAGGTACCAGATCGAGAAACACAGGAAATTCACCCTTTCGCTCTCCTGCCTGATCTTTTTCTTCATCGGCGCACCCCTTGGCGCGATCATCAGGAAAGGCGGACTGGGAATGCCGGTGATCGTGAGTGTGCTGTTCTTCCTGGTCTGGTACATGATCACCATCACGGGAGAGAAATTTGTACGCGAGGATATGATGTCACCGTTCGCCGGAATGTGGATCTCCTCATTCATCCTTGTGCCACTTGGAGGTTTTCTCTCCTACAAAGCCTCCAGGGATTCCGTGATCATGAACATTGAATCCTATTTCAATTTCATCAAGAAAATCAGGACAAGACTCAGGAAAAGATATCTCCAGGTGAAATGAGAATTCTGATACTCAGCAACAAGCTCCCTTACCCCCCCAAAGATGGAGGTGCGATCGCCACCCTTGGCCTCGCTGAAGGTCTGGCCGATGCGGGTGCTGAAGTGACGTTGCTGGCCATCAATACAAAAAAGCACTATTTCCCGGTGGAGGAGATTCCTGTCGGTCTGACTGAAAAGGTCCGGTTCCTGGCGGTATCCAAAGACACCTCACCCCGACCCATCCATGCCGTGATCAACCTGCTCTTCTCACGCAGGCCCTACATCTCCGAGCGATTCAAATGCAAGGCATTTACCGTTCAGCTTACTTCATTGCTCCAACAGGAGGATTTTGACATCGTCCAGCTGGAAGGACCCTACCTGGAACACCTGGTTCCACTGATCAGCAAATATTCTGAAGCACGAATCTCCCTGCGGGCGCACAATATCGAACACGAGATCTGGGCAAGAAGGGCCGGCAATACACGAAACCCGGCTGCAGGATTCTATTTCAGGCTACTGGCACGCAGGATCAGGAGGCTGGAACAGGAGATGGCACTGGAGTCTGACCTGGTGGTGGCGATATCGGAACGTGACCGCGAACGACTGGAGAAATTCAATCCGGATGCAAAAACAATCACCGTACCTGCAGGGATCGATCTATCGAAATACGAACCGGTGCAACCGGGAGGGGATCCCTGGCCCTGTTTCATAGGTGCCCTTGACTGGGCCCCCAACGAGGAGGGGCTCCGTTGGTTCATCAACAGGGTAATGCCCATCCTGAGGGAAGTTCAGCCCGGCATCCTTGTGCATGTGGCCGGTCGGAATGCGCCAGCGGAGCTCGTATCGCTGTTGCGGTCGATCCCGGGAATTCAATATCATGGTGAGGTCGACGATGCGCTTGCCTTTATGCGGTCGGCCAGCATCCTTGTTGTCCCGCTGCTTACCGGGAGCGGGATCCGGATCAAGATACTCGAGGGAATGGCTTGCGGGATGTCCGTCATCACCTCCCCGGTGGGTTGCGAAGGCATCGATGCTGAAGATGGCCGGCACCTGCTCATTGCAGACAGCCCGGAGGAGTTCGCACGTAACATTCAGCATACAATGACCGACCCCGCATTAAGGGAGCGGCTGGGAAGGGAATCACGCAGACTCGTAAAGGAAAAATTTGATACCTTTACCGTCGCTTCCGGACTACTCGGCTTTTATAAATGATCTGTATGAATCCCTGGTACATCATATTCTGGTCCTCGCTCCTGCTGATCGCGCATTCTTACATGATCTACCCGCTGATCCTGCAGGTTTTGTCACACAGAAAACGGGAGAATGACCTCTATTTCGATGAAACGGAATACCCTGCGGTCACTGTGCTGATGTCGGCCTACAACGAACAGAAGGTGATGGCCGACAAGCTGACCTCGATCCTGGGGTCGTCCTACCCGGCCGAAAAGATCACTGTGATCGTCGGATCGGATGCCTCGACCGATCGTACCAACGAGATTTTGCTTGCCTTTGCTGAAAAAGATCCGCGGATCAGACCGGTCCTTTTCAAGGAGCGTCAGGGCAAGCCGGGGGTGATCAACCAGCTGGTGGAGCAGGCCGGGGATGCGTTCATCATCATGACCGATGCCAATGTGATGTTTCACAGGGATACCATCCCGAAACTTATCCGGCATTTCAGGAATTCGGAGATCGGGATCGTGGGTGGCAATGTGATCAATGAGACTGTCGACAAGAATGGTGTGGCCATCCAGGAGAAGGCATTTCTGTCGAGGGAGATCCTTTTGAAATACCGGGAGGGGCTGATCTGGGGTGCCACCATTGGCGTGGAAGGTTCGGTCTATGCCATCCGGAAGGAGCTGTATACGCCGGTTCCGAGGGGTTTTGCGGTGGATGATTTTTTCATTTCCATGAATGTCTTGCGGAAGGGAAAACAGGCGATCCTGGAGATTGATGCGGTCACCTATGAAAATGTTCCCAACATGATGTCGGAGGAGTACCGGCGGAAGGTGCGGATCGCCACCGGTAACTTCAGGAACCTGCGCTATTTCGGCAGGGAGCTTATTCATCCCTGGCGGGGCGATTCATTTGCCTACCTCTCACATAAGGTGATCAGGTGGCTCGGACCGTTCCTGATCCTGGCGTTTATGCTGTCAAATATATTCCTCTGTGCCGACCATGAAATCTACCGGATCGCGCTGTTCTTACTTGGCGGAGTGTTGTGTCTGCCAATTATTGACTATTTTCTGAGTAAAATAGGAATACATATTGTATTTTTGCGCTTCGTAAGACATTTCATTTCCATGAACATTGCACTTTTTCATGGTTTCATTAACAACTTAGGAGGAATAAAGAAAGATGTCTGGCAACCGACAAACAGATAAAGAGTTTAAGCTGAATACGATTGAGGAGGCGATTGAAGACATTCGCAACGGGAAGATCATCATCGTAGTGGATGATGAGGACCGGGAGAACGAGGGAGATTTTATTGCTGCGGCCGAACTGGCCACTCCGGAAACCATTAATTTCATGGCTGTACATGGGCGAGGGCTTATCTGCGCCGCCATCACGGAAGAGCGGTGCAAGGAGCTGGAGCTCCCCATGATGGTCACCACCAATACAAGCAGTCACAAAACCGCTTTCACGGTCTCTGTGGACTTGATTGGCAGGGGAACAACAACGGGAATCTCAGCATCAGACCGGGCGAAGACCGTCCGTGCACTGGTGGATCCAACCACGGATCCGGATGACCTTGGCAGGCCCGGGCATATTTTCCCGTTGAAGTCAAAATATCTTGGGGTTTTAAGGCGTGCCGGGCATACCGAAGCTGCTGTTGACCTGACCAAGATGGCGAACCTGAAGCCGGGGGGTGTTTTGGTTGAGATCATGAATGAGGATGGCACCATGGCGCGGCTTCCACAGTTGGTGGAGATCGCTGAAAAGTTCAACCTGAAGATCGTCACCATCAAGGACCTGATCTCTTACAGGTTAAGATCTGAAAGTATCCTGGTCAAGGGAGTTGAAGTAAAGCTTCCCACTGCCTACGGGGATTTCAAACTCATCCCGTTCATTCAGAAATCAAACGGACTGGAGCATGTGGCGCTGACAAAGGGAAGCTGGACCAAGGACGAGCCGGTGATCGTCCGGGTACACTCGTCGTGCGTGACCGGAGATATTTTCGGCAGCTTCAAATGTGACTGCGGTGAGCAATTGCATAAAGCGATGGAGATGATCGACCAGGAGGGGACCGGTGCAGTGATCTACCTCAACCAGGAGGGACGCGGTATTGGTTTGTACAACAAGATGCGGGCATACAAACTGCAGGAGAAGGGACTGGATACCGTTCAGGCCAACCTTGAACTCGGGTTTGAAGAGGATGAGCGTGACTATGGTGTGGGAGCTGGCATCCTGCATGAACTGGGGATCGGGAAGATCCGGCTGTTGTCCAACAATCCGATCAAACGGAAAGGACTGGAGGGCTATGGCATGGAGATCGTCGAAAACCTGCCGCTGGAAGTTCCGCCAAACGAGCACAACCATTTCTACCTGGAGACCAAGCGCAAGAAGATGGGACATTTCCTGGATCTTGCCACCTATAACAACAGCGCGAAAAAATGAGTCATGCACCGGTCCGGATCGTCTACATGGGCACCCCGGAATTCGCAGTTGCACCCCTGGATGCACTGGTGAAAGCCGGCAACCGGATCGTGGGTGTGGTCACCGCACCTGACAAACCTTCGGGAAGGGGAAAAAAACTACAGAGTCCGGCCGTAAGGCAATACGCCGATGAACATCTCTCCTGCCCTGTTTTTCAGCCGGAAAAACTCCGGGATCCCGAATTTGCCGATTCACTCAGGGCGCTGGAGGCCGACATCTTTATGGTGGTGGCTTTTCGCATGTTGCCTGAAGTGATCTGGAAGCTTCCTCCGAAAGGGACCGTGAACCTCCATGCATCATTGTTGCCGCAATACCGCGGAGCTGCGCCGATCAATTGGGTGATCATGAATGGCGAGGAGGAGACCGGCGTTACCACTTTCCTGATCGATGAGGAGATCGATACCGGGCGCATATTAATGAGGGAAAAGGTCTGGATCGGTGGGGATGAAACTGCAGGTTCGCTGCATGACAGGTTGATGGTGACCGGATCGGAGCTGGTGGTGCGAACTGTGGACGGACTGGCAAGCGGGAATTTGCAGGCGACCGAGCAATCGGCGTTTGACATCCCTGTCGGCGCCCTGAAAAAGGCTCCCAAGATCTACAGGGAAGATTGCCGGATCAACTGGATGGATCAAACCCGTTCGCTCCACAACCTGGTCAGGGGCTTATCTCCCTATCCCGGGGCATTCTGTTACCTCAGCTGTGACGGGAATGATGAACTCCAGGTAAAGATCTTTGAAACCAGGCCTTCAAAGAGTATTGAGCGTAGGAATGCTGGATCGCTGCGCGTTGAGAAGCAGCAGCTCTATGTACAGACAGGAGATGGAGAGCTGGAAGTGATCTCGCTGCAGCCCGCGGGGAAACGTAGGATGACAGCAGCAGATTTCCTGAATGGCTTCCACGGGGAGATCCGGGCGTGTAAAATGGTTTAGATCATCTTCGGGCTTTAGCCTTTCGCAATCCTTTCAGGTTCACCTTCACACCGTGGGCAAATTCAAGGTAGTGGGTCATGCCATTGATAAATTGCAACTGGTAGGACCTTGAGTACCTGCCGCTCACAAAGAAATCGTAATTATAATCTTCGATCACACCGAGGGATACATGCTGTATGGCTTTGCTGTCCATATAATCAAAGAATTTTTTCAGCATATAGATGTAACTGCTGCACGACTTGGTGCTGTAATTGCGTTCCTGCAGGTAATTCCTGAATGTTTCAAGCTGTCGTTCCTCTGCTGCCTGGTCGGACTGTCGCAGCCAGCCCGTGATGGTCTGCCACCATTCCAGGGATGAGCGTTTCGGAGCGACCACATGGGCAGGCTTCCTGCCACCTTTTGATCCGGAAAAGAAATCGATCCTGGTTTGCCTCCCATCAGGCATTGCCTGTTGCTGGTCGCTTCCCCGGATAGATTCGGCTGTTGGTTCCACTGTGATCGATTTTAAGTAAATGTACGACACAGGAGAACCCATGTAAAGTTTTGAGGCTCAATTTGATTAACATTTTATGAACAACTCAGCCATCGAATTCAAACTCCATCTCAGGCGGTTCTTCTTCTGTCCCGGAAGCGGGCTCAGGGGATCGCAGCACCGCATCTGCGGGTCTTCTCCTGCGCAACCATATTTCGGTGCCTTCTTCCGGCTGAGTACCATATTCCATGTAATTGATCCGGTAGAGCCTGTTGAGCCTGACACCGTAGATCTGTGAAATTTCCCACATGGTCTGGTTTTCCTGCACCACATGTGTTTCATTTCCCTTTTGGGCCCTGCAACGCTTGGGCTGCAGGTAGATGATCATGCCCGAGTCGAGTGTTGTCCCATGGTCGAGGTTGTTGTACCTGTAGATCTCTCTTGGGTAGAGGTCCAGTTCCTCCCGCAACGCGGAGGGTGTATCACCTTTCTGAGCAATGATATATTCGATCCTGTTATTGGTCAGGATACTCCTGGGCTCACCCGGCACTGACGGACCAGTGGGAACCCCGGGTCCGAACTGACCTGTGAGTACCATGCGGTCGAATTGATGCAGTTCATTTTCTTCAATGATCGTGATCAGCAGATCGGCATACTGCCGGCTTGTTGCATACCCCGCCTTCTTCAGTCCGCGTGCCCATCCTTTGTAGTCATCCTGCTTCAACAAAAACAGTTCTGCATACCTGGATTTTGTCACCAGGAAGTCTGAATGGTCGATATATGATTCCTGGACAGTCCTGTATCTTCTGAAGCATTCATTCCTTTCATCATCATCGTGATGGATCCTCCTGCCGGTCCAGTCGTGGCATTTGATACCAAAATGGTTTTTCCCACTGGTGGCCAGCCTGCTGTTCCCGTTGTCTGACTCCAGGCATCCCTGGGCAAGTGTGATGCTTGCCGGCACACCTGTGCGCACCATCTCCTTCATGGCCAGCGCGGAATAGGTATTGATATACTCCTCCCTCGTGATCTTCTCCTGCGCAGATGCAGTGAACGTGAATACCAGCATTGCAGAAACGAACAGTTTGCTCTTCAGTCTAATCATATATTCTTCAAAAATAACGCAAACGCGGGTGTGAAAAACCCGGAGTTTTTAACAGTATTGAATAAGAACGGAGTGATACACTGTTTTATTTGAATGAAATACCTGTCCGGAGCCCCCTCGATATACCTGTTCAGTATAAAAACAAATGCATGAAATGATTGAAAAGTGCGGTATTTGACTATTTTTGTGAATCCTGATTTAACGTATCAATAAGCAAGGGCTTAAATGGATCAACCTGTGACAGTACAAGTCGATAAGATCCTGGATGAAATGGACCCCATTTCGTTGCAGGAGATGGACCATGTGCGCTTGATGAAACGCAGGGATGTCAAGTATGTTGTGCCGTCGAAAAAGGTACCCGGACTGTTGGCCAGTGTGGCTGACAAGTACAGGGTGCTGGAAATTGAGGGGCAGCGGATTCATGATTACCAGACGCTCTATTTTGATACGCCTGACAGGAGCATGTACCATGAGCATCACAACAGGAGGCTGAACAGGTACAAGGTGCGGGTGCGGAAATATGTAAATTCCGAGCTTTCTTTCCTGGAGGTGAAATTCAAGAACAACAGGGGGGAGACCATCAAGCGCAGGATACAGCCGAGGGACCCGGAAAACATCATGGAGGAGCGGAACGATTCATTCCTCCTGGCGAATTCCCCGTACTCCTCATCAGAGATCCTGCCGGCATTGCAGAATTATTTCAAACGCATCACTTTTGTACACAGGACCAACGCCGAGCGGCTCACCATTGACCTGGACATCAACTACTCCAGCATCGGTGATTTTGAAAGCCTGCACCTGCCGGGATTTTCTGTCATTGAAATTAAATTTGACAGGGATGCTGCCCACTCCGATATGGTCAGGCAATTGAGGCTGGAACATTACCAGGCGATGGGATTCAGCAAGTATTGCATGGGTACGGCGCTGATGCAACCCGACGTAAAAACGAACCTTTTTAAACCAAGGCTCCGGAGACTGCGCAAGTACGATCCGGCTATTGACGACCAAACTTAAAACAACAACCGATTAGTAATGGAAATATTTGGAATTGAACTGATTGATACGGAAGATTTTATTGAACTTTTACTGAGATTTGCCCTGAATACGGGTGTGATCATTGTGCTGGTCAGGTACCTGTACTACAAGATCACCAACCGGAAGGACTATCTGTTTACCTACTTCCTGATCTCCACCATCGTATTTTTACTCTGCTTCCTGCTTGAGAACGTGAAACTCGAGCTGGGTTTTGCCCTGGGTCTGTTTGCTATCTTCGGCATCATCCGGTACCGGACACGGCAGATCGAAATCAAGGAGATGACCTACCTGTTCCTGGTGATCGGGGTGTCGGTGATCAATGCCCTGGCCAACAAGAAGGTGAGTTATGCTGAATTGCTGTTCACCAACATTGCTCTGATCGTTGTTACCTACCTTTTTGAGCGTGTTTTCTTCCTGAAGCACGAATCCAGGAAGACCATTGCCTATGAAAAGATCGAGCTGGTGAAGCCCGAGAACTACCAGCTGATGCTGGACGATCTGCAGGAGCGTACCGGCCTGGTGATCAATCGAGCAGAGGTAGGCCGCATTGATTTCCTGAGGGATTCTGCACGTGTCAGGATCTACTATTACGAATCGGACAACGGCCTTGGGTTCGAGGATGAAGGTTCGGGCAGTGACGACGATGTGGATTGAGAATCCGTGACCGGTTAAACATCCTGACTGATCGCGGTGTTATGATAATGTAATCATTAAACCCCGGTCATCAGTATGAATCCATCTGACAATACATACCTCAACGTATTCAACAAGGAGGTTGGTCTCAAATTCCAGTTGTACAACAGTCTGTTCACCGCCCTTCCCTTTCACAAAGTGGAGAAGACCGGTGTTCTTGTTTCCATCTTCCTGCTGCACTGCGAGGAGGGTTATGCGGCCGGGCAGGGGCCTGTTGAGATTATCCGGTCATTCCTGAAACAACACACCAGCTATGCCACCGAGCAGGAGGAGCTGGACCTGCTGTTCAGGTTTGTGCAGTATGCCGAACGACAGGTGGTCCTGTTTGATGCACTCGAGGATGCTGCCTTCCCGCAGGTGAATGACCTGGGGGGATCCGGGACACTCAGGCATCTCTATTCCGAGGTGACGCAGCAACAGATGCAGGAGCAGGTCAGGAAGAAATTCCAGGATTTTTCCGTACGCCTGGTCCTTACAGCACACCCCACCCAGTTTTACCCTTCGGAGGTGCTGGTGATCATCAACGATCTTGCACAGGCCATCATCGATGACAATACCGCAATGGTCAACAGTTACCTTCAGCAGCTGGGAAAGACGCCATTTTTCAAAAGCAGCAAACCAACGCCCTACGATGAAGCCCTCAACCTGATCTGGTACCTGGAGCATGTGTTTTACAAGGCTGCAGGCGAACTCCTCTCCTACCTTCACGACCGGTTTCCAGACAGCATCTCATCGACCAACCGGCTGATCAAGCTCGGGTTCTGGCCGGGAGGTGACCGGGATGGAAATCCATTTGTGAAATCACATACGGCCATCAAGGTATCACGTGCTTTGCGCGGATCGATCCTGAAGTCCTATTACGAGGAGGTGAAACAGCTCAGGAGAAGGCTGACCTTCAAGGGTGTTTCGCATATCGTGGCTGCACTGGAGGAGAAACTTTACAGGAACATCTACATTCCGGACGACCGGTTCAAGCTCACCAGTGAGGAGATCCTCGGATTCCTTTACGAGATCCGTAACCTGCTGATCATGGAACACAACAGTCTGTTCATCGAATCGGTGGATGTGCTGATCCGTAAGGTTCAGCTGTTTGGTCTGCATTTTGCGTCTCTGGATATTCGCCAGGACAGCAGTGTGCACTTGGCGCTGCTCAACAATGTGGCAAAGAGCAGCGACCTGCTGCCCGACAATTTCAGTGAACTCAATGAGCAGGAGCAGATCGATCTTCTCTCCACTGTCGAAGGAACCTTTGACCATGCTGACCTGGAGGATGAGATTGAGCAGGATGTGATCGACACCATTGGTGCGATCAGGACGATCCAGAAGGCCAACGGGGAGTCGGGATGCCACAGGTACATCATCAGTCATTCCCGGACCCCCTTTGATGTGATGGCAGTGTACGGACTCTTTTCACTGGCGGGATGGAAAAAGGATGCGATGAATGTGGATATCGTTCCTCTGTTTGAATCGATCGAGGACCTGGAAAATGCCGCGGGGGTGATGGAACAGCTCTATGCACATGCCCCTTACAGGAAGCACCTTGAACGAAGGGATCGCATACAGACGATCATGCTGGGATTTTCCGACGGAACCAAGGATGGCGGCTTCCTCATGGCCAACTGGAGCATCTACAAGGCCAAGGAGGCACTCACAAGCATATCAAGGAAATACGATATCGAAGTGGTCTTTTTCGACGGAAGAGGCGGTCCGCCGGCAAGGGGTGGTGGAAGAACACACCAGTTTTACTCGTCCATGGGATCCAATATTGCGAACAAGGAGATCCAGCTTACCATCCAGGGGCAGACCATCAGCGCCAACTTCGGCACAGTTGATACGGCACGTTATAATATTGAGCAGTTGATGCATGCAGGGATCTGGAGTGACCTCTTCTCCTCCCGCAAGGCCACCCTGACGAAAGATGAAGATGCACTGATCGGTGAACTTGCCAAAATAAGTTACGTGGCATACAGCAAGTTGAAAAACAAGAAGAACTTCCTGGAATACCTCAATTATGCAAGTCCGCTGAGATACTATGGCGAAGCAAATATTGGCAGCCGACCATCGAAACGCAAACCGGGCAAGCTGAACCTCGACGATCTCAGGGCCGTCCCCTACGTCGGCTCCTGGAGTCAGCTGAAACAAAACCTCCCAGGTTACTATGGTGTGGGGACCGCATTCAGGGAGATAGAAAAAGCCGGGCGCTGGAATGAGGTGGAGCAGCTCTACAGCAAATCATCCTATGTCAGGACAGTACTGGAAAACTGTGAAATGGCAATGACCAAGTGTTTCTTTCCACTCACCGCCTACCTGTCGGACCATCCCGAATACGGCAAATTGTGGAACATGATCCATGATGAGTTCAACCTCACCCGCAAGTACCTGTTGAAACTCACCGGGAACAAGGAGCTGATGGAGCAAAAGCCTGTCAACCGGATGTCGATCCAGATGCGGCAGCGGATAGAATTGCCATTGCTGACGATCCAGCAATATGCACTGGACCGCATCCGTGACCTGGAAAAGGAAAATGACGGGGAACCAGCCAAGCAGAATTTTGAGAAACTTGCCATGCGCTGTTCATTCGGGATCATCAATGCTGAACGGAATTCGGCATGACAGCAGCGATGGGTTTTTCTGCCCTGCAACCGTTTTTCAGGATTTTCCTAACTTTACGTAAAAGAGTTGAACCATGAAAGCTGAAGAACTCAGGATCACCATCTACACATACGACCGCCCGGAAGACCTCCCGGATGGCGGATTGCGTCTCGTGGAACAGGCCAAAGAGGCAACCGCGAATGCCTGGGCCCCGTATTCACAGTTTCGGGTAGGTGCAGCACTTGAGCTGGAGAACGGGATCGTGATCACCGGCAATAACCAGGAAAACATCGCCTTTCCTTCGGGTCTGTGTGCCGAACGCGTGGCCCTGTTCTATGCCGGCTCACAACACCCAGGTATCGCCGTGAAGCGGATCGCACTGGCCGCATATGCCGACGGTCGATTCGTGGAAAAGCCCGTCTATCCATGTGGTGATTGCCGGCAGGTATTGCTTGAACATGAAAATCGTGTCAAACAGCACGTGGAGGTGATCATGTATGGTAAAAACGAGACCAAGGTGGTGAAGAGCGTCGCAGATCTGCTTCCCCTGCCTTTCGATTACAACCTGGCGCCCTGATCCGTTTTAAAATATGGAAAAATATCCCCCCTGGGAAATGGAGCGGTGATTTCAAGTGGTTTCCTCTTTACAGGATGGATGAATGAGATCCTGCGTGCATGCAGACTGATCCCCCCGTTGATGTTGGGCTTTTTCGCCCCGTACTTGATATCTCCCTTAATCGGCAGACCAATGGCTGCGAGCTGGGCACGTATCTGGTGATGCCTTCCTGTCTCCAGCAAAATCTCCAGCAAGTGGTAATGTTCGGAGACACCGAGGTAGCGGTACTCAAGCACAGCGTGCTTTGAATCCCGCACCTCTTTGGTATGACAATAGGATTTGTTCTGGCGTGTATTCCGGGTGATATAATGTTCCAGTCTGGCAGCAAGCGGACTGGGTTGAGTTTCTACGATCGCATAATAGATCTTCTCTATCTCCTTTTCCCTGAACAACGCGGTCATCCTGCTCAGTGCTTTCCCGGTCTTCGTATACACCATCACCCCACTTACCGGCCGGTCGAGCCTGTGGGGAATCCCTACAAATACATTGCCCGGTTTGGCATCCCGCTCCCTGATAAATTCTCTCAGTTTCTGGTCGAGTGATTCATCCCCCGTCTGGTCACCCTGCACAATATCAGACACACCTTTATTCAACACAACCAGGTGGTTGTCCTCATAAAGAATATCGATTCCATACTTTTTTTCAAGGGACATAATAGCTGCTGAATGCAGTTGGCAGATGCTAATATTGTTCTCTGTCGTTCGGGAAATCGCCCGACCTGACATCCTCGATGTAGGTCTTTACGGCACCGGAGATCTCAGCGTTGAGGTTGTGGTACCTGCGCAGAAAACGGGGTGAGAACTCCTGTGTGATCCCCAGCATATCGTGAACCACCAGCACCTGTCCGTCGGTTTTGTTCCCTGCCCCGATACCGATGGTTGGAATCCGCAGCATCCCGGATACCTTTTCACCCAGGGTGGCCGGGATCTTCTCAAGCACGATGCCGAAACAGCCGGTCTTTTCAAGCTTCTGGGCATCCTTGATAAGCTTATCTGCCTCCTCGTTATCGGTGGCCCGCACCACGTAGGTTCCAAATTTATGGATCGCCTGTGGTGTCAGTCCCAGGTGTCCCATCACGGGAATTCCAGCGGAGAGGATCCGCTCGACTGAATCGATGATCTCCTCACCCCCTTCCAGCTTCACCGCACTGGCACCGGTCTCTTTCATGATCCTGACAGCCGAGGCCAGGGCTTTCTTGGAATTCCCCTGGTAGGTACCAAATGGCAGGTCGACCACGATCAGGGCACGACTTGTTGCCCTGACCACGGAAGCTGCATGGTAGATCATATTGTCCAGGGTGATGGGGAGTGTGGTTTCAAACCCTGCCATGACATTGGAGGCTGAATCACCGACAAGGATGATGTCGACGCCTGCCTGGTCTAAAATGCGTGCCATGGAAAAATCATAACCGGTGAGCATCGCGATCTTCTCGCCCTTGAGCTTCATCTCGTACAATACATGCGTGGTCACCTTTCTGACTGAGTTGTGAACTGACATATGCCTGTGTTTTATGCAAAGTTCAGAATAAAATCCGGATAATCGGCGGTATTTTAACAGAAAACCTCCGTCAAAATGTCAGTCAATCCGGATCAATCTTCAAAAATCTGACAAATGACAAAAGATATAGATGTCAAATTTACATAATATCCCCTCTTTTCAGATGTGGCATAATCATTGACCAAAAAGAGACAGGACATTAGAAAACATTCAAACAAAATTAATATGAGTAAAATAATTGGAATTGACTTAGGAACTACAAACTCTTGTGTTTCTGTAATGGAAGGGAATGAACCTGTCGTGATACCCAACAGCGAAGGAAAACGAACTACCCCTTCTGTTGTTGCATTCGTTGAAAATGGCGAACGTAAAGTCGGTGATCCTGCAAAAAGGCAGGCGATCACCAACCCTGAAAAAACGGTCGCATCGATCAAAAGATTCATGGGTGAGAGCTACGACAGGGTAAGCAAGGAGATCAAGCGGGTTCCTTTCAAAGTTGTAAAGGGAGAGAACAATACCCCGCGTGTACAGATCGACGACAGAAAATATTCACCACAGGAAATTTCTGCCATGGTGCTTCAAAAGATGAAGAAGACAGCAGAAGATTACCTGGGTACAGAAGTTACCGAGGCGGTGGTTACCGTGCCGGCATATTTCAGTGACTCGCAGCGCCAGGCGACCAAAGAGGCTGGCGAGATTGCAGGTCTGCAAGTAAAGCGGATCATCAATGAGCCGACTGCTGCATCACTTGCATACGGACTTGATAAGAAATCATCTGACCTGAAGATCGCGGTTTTTGACCTGGGTGGCGGAACATTCGATATATCGATCCTTGAACTTGGTGATGGTGTATTCGAGGTGAAATCCACCAACGGCGACACGCACCTTGGTGGTGACGATTTTGACCAGGTGATCATCGACTGGATGACAGAGGAATTCAAGAAGGACGAAGGCGTGGACCTGAAGAAAGATCCCATGGCCCTTCAACGCCTGAAGGAAGCTGCCGAGAAGGCCAAGATCGAGTTGTCCAGTTCTACGCAGACAGAGATTAACCTGCCTTACATTATGCCGGTAGACGGAATTCCAAAGCACCTTGTAAAAACACTTACAAGAGCCAAATTTGAGAACCTGGCCGACAAACTGATCCAGGCAACCATTGAGCCATGTAAAAAAGCAATGAAGGATGCAGGCCTCAGTTCATCCGATATTAACGAAGTGATCCTTGTGGGAGGTTCAACACGGATTCCTGCAATCCAGAAAGTTGTTAAGGATTTCTTCGGCAAAGAACCATCAAAAGGAGTGAATCCCGACGAAGTGGTTGCAATTGGTGCTGCAATCCAGGGGGGCGTGCTTACAGGTGAAGTAAAAGATGTGCTGCTGCTCGACGTGACACCATTGTCACTTGGTATCGAGACCATGGGTGGTGTTTCCACCAAGCTGATCGAGTCCAATACGACGATCCCTACCAAGAAGACACAGACTTTTACCACGGCAGCTGACAACCAGCCGTCTGTTGAGATCCACGTGCTGCAGGGAGAAAGATCCATGGCGAAAGACAACAAGACCATCGGACGGTTCCACCTCGACGGGATACCGCCTTCACCAAGGGGAGTACCGCAGATCGAGGTTACATTCGATATCGATGCCAATGGTATACTGAATGTTTCGGCACGTGACAAAGGAACAGGTAAAGAACAGAGCATCAGGATCGAGGCTTCTTCCGGTCTCTCAGAGGATGAGATCGAAAAGATGAAACAGGAAGCCAAGGCCAACGAGGAGTCTGACAAACAGGTAAAGGAGCGCATTGAAAAGCTTAACAACGCCGACAGCCTTGTATTCCAGTCAGAAAAACAGCTCAAGGAGTATGGCGAAAAACTTCCTGCTGAGAAGAAACAGGTGATCGAAGATGCACTCGGAAAACTGAAAGAGGCGCATAAGAGCGAGGACCTTGATGCCATCGAAAAGGCTACTGAAGAGCTGAACAATGCCTGGCAGGCCGCTTCACAGGACATGTACAATGCGAGCCAGGAGGGCGGAGAACAACAACAGCAGCCCGAAGGCAACCAGGAGGGAGACAGCAAGAAGGATGACGATGACGACGGTGAAGTGACCGACGTAGATTTTGAAGAGGTGAAATAATACAACCTCATATATGGCCAGGGGCCGGTTCTGTTCGCAGAGCCGGCCTCTTTACTTTTATCAACCTCTTTTCGTACCTTTGCAATATACCAGGCAAACCGGGTTCTTCGTTAATACAGGTAAAACCATACTGGAATGAAACACCATCTAATCCTTTTAATCATCGTACTTACGCTGCCTTTTTCAATGCAAGGCCAGAACCGGGTCAACAGCGATGGAGAGCGCACAGGTGTGTGGAAAGGATATTATGCCGACTCCACCCTGCGTTATGAAGCAACGTTCAGGAATGGGAAGCCGGTAGGACTTATGAAACGCTATGATGACAAGGGCAGACTCTCTGCAACCATGGATTTTTATACTGAACAGAACAGATGTTTCGTAAAAATGTACTCCAATAATGGTATCATCAGGGCAAAGGGAGTTTATAATGATCAGAAAAAAGACTCTGTCTGGTTATACCTCGGGGCAGACGGCAAGGTCAGGCTCGAAGAGGTCTACTCCATGGGCAGGCTGAACGGGGTCTCCCGCAGTTATTATCAATCGGGCAACCTGTCAAGGAAGATCCGGTATTCAGACGGAGTGAAGGACGGGTCCTGGATACAGCTTTTTGAAAGTGGTGATACCATGCTGATCACCCATTATAAAGATGGCATGATGCATGGCAGTTACGAGGCATTCTACCCCGACGGAACCCTCCAGATATCCGGCAGCTACCACAGGGATTTCAAGGATGGCGACTGGAAATATTTTTCAGAAGAGCGTGACACCCTCACCGTACTTCGATATGACCGGGGGAAGCTCCTCAACCCGGAGGTGCTCAAAGAAAGCTATGAATCCTTTATTGAGCGTATCGAAGAGAACGTCGGAAATATCCCGGATCCGGCACTCGACGGATACAAATAAATTCTATATCAGGAACACTTTTCTTTCACGGTTGTTATCCTTTTCCCCTCATTAAATAGGATTTGGAAGGGCTGCCGAAAGATGATTTCAGTGGCCGGTCTTCCGCAACATTTTTATTATCTTTAATGAATGATGAAAAAAGGATCGTTACTCATATTGCTGTTTTTTGCAATCAGCACGATATACGCACAAAGAATTGCCGAAAACACCTATTGGTACTATTTTACTGACAAAGAGGAGAATGGATATTCTGTGAATCAGCCCCTGGATTTCTTGTCTGAACGCTCTGTTGAGCGACGCGCATGGCAATCAATCCCGGTCGATGAGACTGATCTGCCTGTCACACAGATGTATGTTGACAGTCTGGCAAGTCTTGGTCTCCAGGTGCTATATACATCCCGCTGGCTGAACGGTGTACTCATAAGCAGCTCCGATGCTGATCTTATCGACACACTGCACCGTCTGAGCTTCATTGACACCCTGGCATGGCAACCCCATGAAAACACTCGCTACTTTCCCGGACCGCCCGCGGGTGAAAGATTCAGTCTACGTTCTGTGGCGCCTGCACCCCTCCCCTATGGATTCTCAGGTGACCAGGTCAGGCAGCTGAAAGTGCATTACCTGCACGAAGAAGGATACACAGGTGATGGTGTAAGGATTGCTGTACTTGATGCCGGTTTTTCCAACCTGGAAAATATTCCCGGGTTTACCTCCCTGGTTGCAAACGGACAATTGATCGCCACCAGGAATTTTGTCAACCGTGATGAAACGGTTTTCGGCAGCCATTCACATGGGACCAATGTGAGTTCGATCATCGCCGGGTATTTGCCAGACACATTGATCGGCACAGCTCCGGATGCAGAGCTGCTGCTGGGGATGACCGAGAACCCGGCGTCTGAGACCCGGATAGAGGAATATTCATGGATCGAGGGAGCAGAATGGGCCGATAGCCTTGGCGCAGACATCATCAATACATCCCTTGGATATAGCGTTTTTGACGACCCATCCACAAATTACACTTACGAAAGTATGGATGGCCGGACGGCTCATAGTTCGATTGCCAATGGAATGACAGCTGCCAAGGGGATGGTCAGTGTCACGAGTGCAGGGAACCAGGGCAATGATACCTCCTGGTACTATATTGGGGCACCCGCCGATGCAAAGAATATTTTAGCTGTTGGCGCCGTTGATGTATCCGGGAACATCTCCTCATTCAGTTCACGCGGTCCCACCTATGACCACCGCATCAAACCAGAGGTGGTGGCGATGGGTGTACTGACCGTGGTGCAGGGTTCCGACGGACGTGCAAGGAGGGGATCAGGAACCTCTTTCGCTTCACCATTGATCGCAGGAGCCACAGCATCACTCTGGCAGGCTTACCCGGCCCTGTCCGCCACTGAACTGATGCGTTGGATCATCGAATCGGCCGATCAGTACAAAACGGCTGATGCAACCTACGGCTATGGTATCCCCAGTTTCCGGGGGGCATACTGGGCCATCACTTCCTCACCAAGGAATGAGAACTTCCCACAAATAAAGGTGTATCCCAATCCGGTGAATGATCACGTAAGCATCGAGATCCCGGTTTCAGGAAATGGGCAATACATGGTGAAGCTCTATGACATCCAGGGGAGGATCGTATTCAGCAAAGCGGCAAACCTGCCCGGCAGGGTATCCATCAGCCAGGAAATAAAACCGGGTATGTATATCCTCGAGGCAGCAAGACAACACAAATACTTCAGGACAAGAATTATTAAGAACTAGACCCCTTGGAAAAGATCACCCTCAGCGCATTGAACCACCAGATCAGGGAGGCCACCAAAAGGTCTTTTCCCTCCCATGTATGGGTGATCGCAGAGATCAACGAGTTAAATGTAAACCGTTCGGGGCATTGCTACATGGAACTGGTGGAGAAATCTGACAGCGAAGAGAAGATTGTGGCAAAAAGCAGGGCCACCATCTGGGCCTTCCGGTTCAGGATGATCAGGCCCTACTTCGAAACCACCACCGGTTCGCGGCTTGAACCGGGAATCAAGGTCCTGGTAAAGGCCGAGATCTCCTTCCACGAAATTTACGGACTGAGTCTTAATATTTCCGATATTGACCCCAATTTCACGATGGGCGACCTTGCGCGCAGGAAAAAGGAGGTGCTGGAAAAGCTGAAAAATGCCGGCGTTCTGGAGATGAACAGGGATCTTGTCCTCTCCATGGTTCCCCAACGCATCGCTGTCATCTCATCAGAAACTGCGGCCGGATTTGGTGACTTCATGGATTCACTTGTCAACAACAGTTACGGTTTTGGATTCGGCGTAACGCTGTTCCCTGCAATTGTACAGGGAGACGCTGCGGAAAAGTCCATCATCAGTGCACTCGACCAGGTGTATCATGATGACCATTCCTTTGATGCCGTTGTCCTGATCCGGGGTGGAGGGTCCCAGTCGGACCTGGATTGCTTCAACGGCTATGAACTGGCCATGAACATAGCGCAGTTTCCGCTGCCGGTCCTCACCGGGATCGGCCATGAACGTGATGAGACCATTGCAGATATCGTAGCCCACCGAAGCCTGAAAACCCCCACTGCAGTGGCAGAATTCCTCGTGGACAGGATACAGGAATTCTCGGAACACATCTCCCGCCTCCAGGAACGATTCAGCCAGGCCCTGCAACTTATACTTTCCGGTGAACGCATGACTTTGCAGCAAATGACCTCAGACCTTGAAAGGCTTACCGGCCGTTACATCACCGAAGGAGACCACCATCTGAATGACTACCACAAGCGGGTAAAATCTGAACTCCGCCACATATTCAGTGAACAGCGAGCGCAGTTAAGCGACCGTTCAGGCAGACTCAAATACCTCTGGAAGGGACTTTCCGAAGAGCGGAAGCGGGACATCCGCCACCTCGGGGAGAAAAAGACCCGGGTCACCCGGGAAATGATCAGGTCAAGACAAGAAGCACTATCAATTGCCGGCAGGACCCTGGAGATGCTGCGACCGGAAAAGGTCCTTAAGCGGGGATACAGTATCACCCGGGTCAACGGGAAGGTATTGAAAAACGCCGCGGATGTCGGCAATGGAGACCAGCTTGAGACCCGGGTGAACGGTGGAGTTATCACCAGCCTGGTAGAAAAAACAAAAAACAACGCGCACAATTAATCATTCATCTATGGCGAAAGAAGAGATAACATACAAAGCCGCAGTAGCTGAGATCGAAGAGATCCTGGGCAAGATCGAAGAGGGAGAACTTGATGTGGATGAGCTGACCGTCAATGTGAAAAGGGTGACAGAGCTGTTGAAGATTTGCAAGGACAAATTACGGAAAACAGAATCGGAGGTTACAAAGATCCTCAGCGAAGAGGATGAAGACTGACAGGTACTATTTTTCCTGCTGCACCTTCTTTAGGGTCTTCAAAACCAGGTTATTCATGGGATCAGGTTGAAAACCCATGATGTTCATCTGTGAAAAACGCACCACCTTGTCGTAATACAGGGGAACCACTGGGGCCTCTGCAACGATCAGACTGTCCATGGAATGGTAGAGCCCGGCTCTCTCATCCGGGTCTGGTTCCAGGAGTGACTGTTCGTACTTCTGGTCGAATTCCGGAGAGTGAAAACGGGTATAATTGGGACCTTCAGGCGCAAAATTTCCTGAATAAAATAGGGCCATGTAGTTTTCTGCATCCGCATAATCGGCGATCCATGAACCCCTGAAGAATGGGAGATTCCCGTTGGCCACCATGTTCCGGAATGCTCCTCCTGTGCTTACCTCGATATCGATATCAATCCCGATCTTATTCAGTTCGAACTGGATATATTCACAGAGGTCGAGATAGTCCGAAGTGGTGGTCAGGGTAATGACAGGCAGCACCTCGCCGGCATATGCCGATTCACCAAGTAGGTGACGCGCCAGCTCAGGGTTGTATGTGTACCCGTCTCCCGGTTCCAGGTGCCCTGGCAGTCCGGGCGGAATCATTCCCGCATTGGCTGGATACCCCAGGTTGTTTCGCAGGTATTTCATCATTTTTTCCCTGTCGAAGCCATGGTTGATCGCTTTCCTGATCTTCCTGTCGAGCAGTATATTCTCTTCCCCGCCCCCTTTCTGCAGTATTCCAAGGTACTCTGTATTGAGGTATGGCACTGTGATCAGCCTTATCTTATTGTTATATGCAGGATTCAGTGTTCCCGACCTGGTCAGCAATTCATCCTTGTAAGCCGGATGCACGCCGGAAAGAAAATCAATGTTGCCCTTGAGAAACTCCAGGAATTCGCTCTGCTTATCCTTGATAAAAGTTACAGCGATTCCGTCCAGGTAAGGCAATGATTGTCCGTCCATATCCATTTCGAAGTATTGATCATTCCTGACAAGGACCAGTTTTTCATCCGGACTCCATATTTTAAATTTAAACGGACCGGTACCCACCGGGTGGTGTCCGAAATCTGCTTCCGGATCCTCAACCACCTGTTGTGGCACTACAGAGCAGTAAGGCATAGCCAGAATGGACAGGAAAGGTGGAAAAGGGCTGGAAAGCTGAATTTTTAATATCGTGTCATTCACAGCAGTAAAGCCGGAATCTGTATCCACATATTCGAAAATCCAGCCTCCGGGAGAAGCCAGGGAAGGGTCCTGGATCCGGGAAAAACTATAGACAAAATCTGCAGCATTGACAAATGGCGGATCACCATTGAAAGAGCCGGATGGATGGAACCTGACATCTCTCCTGAGGTAAAAGGTATAGGTCAATCCATCATCACTCACCATCCATTTTTTCGCAATGGAGGGTTTTACCTCCAGTTTGTGATCGAGCTGCACCAGTCCGTTGAACACCTGGCTTACCGGCCATATGATCGTCTGGTTGCGCGCAAAAGCCGGATCAAGGGTGGTGATCCCTTTTGATTCGTTGTACCTGAAAACCATCGCGTCCCCAGAACTGTCGGCACGATTGCTACAGGCCGTGCATAACGCAGCCAGGAGCAGCAGTGATAAAAGCTCAGGCCTGTTCATTGGTCATTTCATGTAAAAACCGAGCGTCTCGATCAGTTTATTCACGTGGAGCGGTTTGCTGACATAGTCGTCACAACCTGCTTCCCGGCTCTGCTCCATCTCTCCCGACATGGCATATGCAGTCTGGGCGATCACGGGAATCTCCGGATTCTTTTTCTTGATGATACGGGTACATTCGTATCCGTCCATCTCCGGCATCCGGATATCCATCAGCACAAGGTTGAGTTTTTTCCAGTGCTTATTGAACATCTCGATGGTCTCCCGGCCGTCTTTAGCCCATAATATCTCAGCATTGGTATGTTTCAACACCTCTGAGATCAGGTTGAAATTCGAACTGTCATCTTCAGCCACGAGGATCTTTTTACCTTTCCAGTTCGTCCCCGTGACCGCATTTCCATCGTCTCCAGGCTGAATATTCACCGGGTCGGTCTCGTAGGGCAGGGTAAACCAGAATTCCGACCCTTTACCGTATTCCGATTCAACGCCGATCTCACCGCCGAGCAACTCGGTAAGATTTTTTGAGATGGCAAGTCCCAGTCCGGTTCCGCCGTATAGCTTTTTCTTAGACTGATGCCCTTGCATGAACCGTTCAAAGATGATCTTTCGCTTGTCCTCTTCAATGCCGATCCCCGTATCCCTTACCCTGCATACCAGGAAATCATCCTTCTTGTCTATAACAAGCTCAACATGACCTTCTTCTGTAAATTTGATCGCATTATTCAAAAGGTTGGTAATGATCTGCTTTACCCTAAAGGGATCTGTCCGCAGGGCCACTTCCGATGTGGACAATCTCCAGTCGAGCCGAAGTTCTATGTGCGCCTTTTCCATGCGCTCCATATTTTGCCGGAACATGACGATCTGTTCACGTGCCAGTTCATGGAGGGCACAGGTTTTTTTATTGACCTTGATCTGTCCTGCTTCGATCTTGGCTATATCGATGATGTCATCGATCAGGTGCATCAGGTTATCAGCCCCCATGTTGATCTGGGCTATAAACTCACTCCTCTCCACCGCCCCGATCTCCGTGTCATTTAGCAGATCGGAAAACCCAACGATGGCATTCATTGGTGTCCTGATCTCGTGGGACATATTGGAGAGGAATGCCGTTTTCAGCCGGTCAGACTCTTCGGCCTTCTCCTTGGCTTCGCGGAGCGTTCTTTCCGACTCTTTCCTTGCACTGATGTCCTTCATTATGAGGACCATTGATTCGGGTTCTCCTGCATTGTTATAGATTGCTCCCGTGGACACCTCAGATTCAAAATGGGTGCCATCTGCCCTGAATACTTCAAACTCCATGTTCTTCAGGTATCCCATCTCCCAGGTCTTCTTGAAATTCCTGAGCGCATATCTCCAGTGTTTTTTTCCGATAAAATGAAAGACATTCTGTCCGATCACCGGTTCATTGGTAATGTGCAAAGCTGCCAGCAGACTCGTATTGTAATCAATTACCCTCCCGTTGTTGTCCACTACAATGATCGGATCGGGTGATGATTCAAAGATCCGGCGCTGTTTTTCCTGACTTTCCCTGACGTTGTCCTGGTCACGTTTTCGTTCAATGGCCAGTGCGATCTGGTCACTTACAAATTCAAGGATACTTACATCTTCCTGGGTATAAACAATATCATCGTGGTAAGACTGTACCACGAAAACGCCAATGATCTTGTTGTCATTTTTCAGCGGAACACCCAGCCAGCTAACGCAAGGGGAACCGACCGGTTCGATGAATCCCTGTTTTGTCAGCTCCTCTTCAATGGTTGCATCGACCAGCTGCGCTTTCCCGGTCCTGAGCACATAACCCGTTAGCGTTTTTCCAGGCGGAAATTCTGTAAATGAATCCACCTCATCCCTGTGAAATGGCAGGGTGAGCATTTTCGAATCTTCATTATAAAGGGCAAGAAAACAGTTGGTGGTATCAATAATCCTGCCCAGGTATTCCCTGATCTTTTCGTAAAGTTCATCCAGGTTGACCGTGGTATTGACCGCATTGGAAATATTGAACAGTGTTTCCTGTATCTCCATATTTCGCTTCCTGTCGGAAATATCCTCATGCGAACCTATGAGTCGGGTCACCTCCCCGTTTTCTGATCGTTCAACAGCACGTCCCCTTCCGCATACCCATTTAAAAGTACCGTCCTTGCACTGCATGCGGAATTCGATTTCAAAATCATTTTGCTTATCATCCCGTATAAAATCTGTCACGAATGCGAGGGTTTTATCCCTGTCCTCCACGTGCATAAGATTTTTCCAGGTATCCAGCTCCTGGGGCAATTCATCCTGCTTATAACCCAGCATCTGCATATAAATAGGTGAATAGAATACAATATCGGATTCAACCTTCCAATCCCAGTAGCCAAGGCTGGTCGCCTCTACGGCAAGCTTCAGTCGCTCTTCACTGATATTCACAGCTTCATAGGCTCTCCTGGAGTCCGTGACATCCCTGGCAATGGCAAGTACTGTCTGAATTTCCCCCTGGTCGTCCAATTCAGGAAACAACCGCCACTCAAAGGAGATCTTCCCATCTTCACCATCGATATCGAACTCTACTGTATTTTTTTCTCCTGTTGAAAAAACCCTGTCGATCGTTTTCTCCCAGAAAGCCACCATATCTTGCGGGAAGGTTCCCATCTCATCGTGTGACTTATTGATGAATTGGTCAATAGGTATCCCAATCAGCGTTTCCACTGTCTTATTTACATAGAGATGACGGTGATGACGGTCGAAGCGCATGATCACGTCGGGCGAGTTATCGGCCAGGTTACGAAAGTGTTCCCGTGATTTCTGGAGGGATTCTTCCATGCTCTTCTGCTCCTGGATATCCCTGATCACCAATACATACTGCAATCCTTCACCGATAAGGAACTGTGAAAGCGTATTCTCCGACCAGAACCCGTCCCCTTTGTTCATCGTGTTATGGCAAAGGAAGCTGACAGAGTCGGACATCTCCAGCCTTTTTGCCATTTCCCTCAGCTCCCGGTGACAATATCCTTCATTTTCATTGGTGAGCTGACCGATCACATCGCTTTTTTCCATCTCATCCGGAAATCCGAATAGTTCGTAGATGCTATTATTGATGTCCAGGATACCAAAAGACTCCGGATCGATCAACATCATGCCATCCTTTACAGTGTTAAAGATGGAACGGTACTTGGATTCCGTCTCTTCCAGGTCGGTCTGCACCTTCCTGCTGTGCCTGAGTACTTTCCCGTATTTCTGCGAGGAATAGACTGTTGGTACCAGCTTGACCAGGTGACTCTTCAGCAGGTAATCCCATACCCCGAGCTTCAGCGTTTCCGCGGCCTTGCTTTCGTTCATTTCGCCAACAACGTAAATCAGCGGAATATGGAATGCTATCCTGCTGTGGAGACTTTCCACTGAATTGCGCAGGGCCTCGGGCAGATCAAAATCCGCGATGATCAGGTCAAGATCATCATCCTTCAACATCCTCTCAAGATGCCTGTACTCCAGACACTTAATAATGTCCGGATCATAGTTGCCTTCTTCAAGAAGTTCAATGATCTCTTCAATGAGTGTATCATCGAGGTACCAGAAACAAATATTGATCTTCAGACCCGCCATGAAAGAGAAGAGTTAATTCCGTTCGAAAAATAACACTTTCTCCCGATATAAATGTCTCCTTCAATCAGAAAATCAAAACTTCATACCCAAGGAAAACATGATATGACGACCGGCCTGGGGGTAATATCCATCCATGTACGTTTCTGTACCTCCTTCAACATAACGGTACAACCAGGCATTTGTCTCATATTTCTCATCCAGTATATTGGCAACCAGCAGACTGAAAATGAACTCACTGCCGGCACTCGTCGCCAGGGTCCATGAGGCCCGGAGGTCGTTGACGAAATACGGATCAATGGAGTATTGCATCGTACCGGTATTGTCGATGAACTGTCTGCCGACATACTTGGACAGCCATTCGAAATATACGTTTTCCAGTACATTATATTGAATACGTGCAGCGGTCACTACCGACGGAGAATATGCAAGGGTCGAGTTCCCGATCTCCATTCCGTACTGGTAGGGTTCATTACCGGGGTCAGACCAGTAGTCCCAGTTGTCTATATAATTGACAAAATCATTGATCCTGTTCCGGCTCAATGCGAGGTTTCCTCCCAGCAGCACTTTGTCGGAAATATTCAGACTGGCTTCAATTTCAACGCCCGCCCTGTAGCTCTCTTCCACGTTGGTCATCACGGGGTATCCCACTTCGTTAATCTGACCGGTAAGCACCAGCTGGTCGGTGTAGTCCATGAAATAGATGGTCACCCCTGTGTGCAGATTGGGCCTGTCAAAGCTGTATCCTGCCTCATAATCGTTCAATGTCTCTGCCGTCGGTGTCTGTCCGGGTGGTGCATCCGTGTAATTGTTCCTGTTGGGTTCACGGTTGGCCCTGGCATAAGACACAAAAGCCCTGTGTCCGGGAGCCGGCGTATAGTTCAGTCCCGCCTTCGGATTGAAGAACAGGTAGGCATGTTGCTGGGTCACATCCCTGTTGTTGGCGTCTGTGCCGCTAATGTCATGACTGACACCCCGCACCTGCATATCTGCAAAGATGGTCAGCTGATCGTTCAGTCCATAATAGGATTTTCCATAAATGTTCCAGTCGGTCTTCACGCCTGTTCCTTCGTACCATTGGTGACCATAATCGTTCTCACCAAGGTACCGGGCCCAGATCACCCTTCCAAAATGCAGTCCGTCGTACCTGTTCACTCCTCCCCCGGAGATCAGGGTGAGGTCATCATTCCCCCAGGTAAGTGATGCGATCGCGCCGTAGAAATCATTGTCGAGCCACTTCCTTCTCACCAGGTCGGTGGCGGTGGCGGTATCGTTTCCGATCACAACGGGTACCATTCCGTAGTATGCGTAATCCTGACCGGTTTCATATTGTTCGTAATAACCTTTGCCCCAGGTGTAGTGCAACGCTGCATTCAGGTGAAGGCGGGAGGTAAGCTCCCTGAAATAGTGCAACTGGTAATGCACCTGGTCGTAATGGTCGACCTGGTTTTCATAATAACTTGTCTGTCCCGTAGAATCCGTATAGGCGCCCATCTCATTGTAGGTACGGTTCGTTTCCAGGATTGAAGACGGGATTCCGCCCCATGCCTGGTAGACCTCCTCGAAACCACCGAAGGTGATAAACTTCAGGCTGGACTTTTCTCCATACATTCCGGCGGAAAGATAATAGGATTGCAGATCGGTGTATGCCCGGTCAATAAAACCGTCGGATGTAACATCTGACAGGCGGAGGTCAACTGCGTATTTCCCGTTGAGGAGTCCGGTCCCGGCAGCAATGGTGTTTTTGAAAGTATTGAAAGAACCCACTGTACCGTCATATCGCGCATAGGGCTGTTTATTCAGCTCTTCAGTCAGCAGGTTTATTGTCGCTCCGAAAGCCCCTGCCCCGTTGGTCGAGGTGCCGACCCCACGCTGGACCTGTATCTGTTCCGTGGAAGATGCCAGGTCGGGAAGATCCACCCAGAATACGCCTTGTGATTCAGCATCATTGAGTGGGATACCGTTGACGGTCACGTTGATCCTGTTTGCATCCGATCCACGGATCCGCATGGAAGTATAGCCAATCCCGTTCCCTGCATCTGATGAGGTGATCAGGGAGGGGGTCATTTTTAAAAGGTAGGGTATGTCCTTCCCGTAATTCTGTGCTTCGATTTCCTCCCTGTCGATATTCACAAAGGCCATGGGTGTCTTTTCGCCGGCCCGAAGTGCAGTGACCGTAACCTCTTCGCCGAGGAAGGATTTTTCGTTGAGGGTCACGACCCCGATATCTCTGTTTCTCTCCAACGTGATTGTTTTGCTGACGGACTCGTAACCAACGAAAGATATCGTTATTTCGTAGGTTCCTTTTGGAACATCAACAAACCTGAACATTCCTGTTTCCCCTGTAACGGTTCCCTTGTTCTCCGCGGGGAAAATTACATTTGCTCCTGCCACCGGTTCATTTGCACTGTCAACAATCTTTCCGGAAAGCACAAATTGGGCACTTGCCTGGACTGACATAGCCAAACACAAAAGCCCGGTTAATACCTGCTTTTTCATAAGTAGATTTTTTTTGATAATTCACATTAAATGCAATTCCCTTCGCCGGCACTACCCGGATCAGGTGCTAAGGGTATGATCTCAGCCTGGAATTTAAGGCACCCCCCTTAGTGATATTACAGTGCAAAGATAGGGAAAATAGTTTAGAGAGGAGAGTTAAGAGTTAAGAGTTAAGAGTTAAGAGTGAGAGGAGAGTGGAGAGTGGAGAGTTAAGAGTTAAGAGTTAAGAGTGAGAGGAGAGTGGAGAGTGGAGAGTGGAGAGAACACTTTTTTTACCATCTTTGCGTTATTATTGAGAATTGAAGATCCTGTGCCTTGAAAAGAATTATTTACATACTGGTTTTCACAACGATCCTATTGTCGCTTTACCATTGCAGACCCGACCGGGTATACATTGAAAACAGCGATGCCACCCTGCGTTTCAGTCTGGATACCGTCTATTTTGACACAGTTTTCACGACCATTGGCACAAGTACAAGGTCATTCCGGATCTACAATCCGCACAGCCGTTTCATCATGATCGATGAAATTCATCTTGCCGGCGGTGAGCAGTCGGTCTTCCGCATCAACGTAGACGGATCACCGGGCACCCGATTTGAAGGATACGAGATCGCCCCGAATGACAGTATGTTCGTGTTTGTGGAGGCGACACTGGACCCGAACATGTCGCCTGACATCCTGCGGATCCAGGACTCCATCACATTTTCGGTGAACGGAAACCTCCAGGACGTGGACCTGATGGCCTGGGGACAGGATGTGCACATGAAAAAAGGGGAGCATATTACTGAACCAACAGTATGGACAGCCGACAAGCCCTATTTAATTATTGACAGCTTAGTAATTGATACGTTTCAATCTTTAACAATTAGTGAAGGTGCAAGAATTCATATGCATAGTAATGCTTTCTTTAAGGTCATCGGAACCATTGAGATCCTGGGCGATGCTGACAACCCGGTGATCATCCAGGGGGACCGCCTCGAAGAGTTCTACAGCGACAAGCCCGGTCAGTGGGGCTTCATCTTTTTCCAATACCCAAGCACCGCGAATGTAATAAATCATGCAAAAATCATCAACGGTACCGTGGGGTTATATGTGAACTCCCCCAACTACGGGGAGGAACCGGTACTGAAGATCTCCAACACTGAGATCAACCAGATGAGTTACGACGGCATCCTGGCGCAGGGAACTTCGATCGAAGCATACAATACAGTGATCGGCGACTGCGGCAACAGCTGTGTCGAATTGATCTATGAAGGATCTTACAGGTTCAACCATTGCACATTCGCCAATTACTGGCGTACCTTTTATTCCAATCGTAAAACACCAGCCGTATTCATCGCCAATTATGTCCCAATCTATGACTCGGTGCAGGATGGTTATGTGCCTCTTCCCAGCGACATCGAGGAGGCCACCTTCACCAACAGCATCATCTATGGATCAAGGAACAACGAGATCCTGATCAGCCGGGCAGATGAAGGGACCCTGAATTACACGTTTGACCACCTGATGGCCAGGCTGGATGAGGAGGTGTACAATTTTTACACAGATCCGAATTTCAAGTCCATTTATGTGAACCAGGATCCCATGTTCGACTCTCTGAGGGTCAGTTATGAACTGGATTCCCTCTCCCCTGCCATTAATGCAGGAGATATCGGGTTTGCCACGGAGGCACCGCTGGATAAAAACGGCAACTCGCGGTTGAGGCCTTCCGACCAGGGACCGGATCTTGGGGCTTATGAATTTATTTCCGAATAACCGATTTTTCTCCCGCTCACCACATTAACAGTTACTGGAAAATAACAATTCCCGTGATGAGCATAAGTCACATCGCTTTCATCATCTGTATCTTGCTTGCTGTTTCAGGCTGCCAGGCGCAGCCAGACCAGGACCTATGCATCATGTTCTACAACGTCGAGAACCTTTTCCATCCCGATGATGCTCCCGGTGACGGGGACGATGATTTCACCCCGGAAGGGTCACGCCGGTGGAATGATTACAGGTATTACCGAAAAATCGCAGGCATCAGCAAGGTGATCCTGGGGGTGAACGGATGGAATCCTCCCGCGGTTGTTTGTCTGAGTGAAATTGAAAATATACAGGTCTTGAATGATCTCATCTATCATCCCCTGCTGTCGGGTTACAGCTACCAGCTCCTGCATCGTGACAGCCCGGATCACAGGGGAATGGATGTGGGCATGCTGTACAGGTCAGATCTCCTGGTTTGTATCGACACCAGCTGGATCACCGTTTTCGATGAGCAGGGACGAACCATGGACACCCGGGAGATGATATCGGCCGGGTTCACCGACGGAAAGGACACCATGGTCGTGGTTGGCTGTCACTGGAGCTCAAAGTACGGAGGCGCGCTGGAGACCGAAAAATTCAGAATACAACAAGCGCATGCACTTGGACGCTTTACTGATAGTCTGCTTACCGCTGCTCCCGGCCGGATCCTCATTACCGGTGGTGACCTGAACGACTTTTCAGGATCGGCTCCGGTTGAGGTACTGGAAGGTTCATATCCTTTAAAGGAGGTAGTTCCCGGCGGTACCTTTTTGTCTTACAAGTACCAGGGAAACTGGGGATCGATCGACCACGTGTTTATTGGGGACCACCTTGACGGGGAAGCATTCAGTGCAGAGATCGTTACATTTTCACAACTCCTGGAACCGGATGAGAAATATTCCGGTCAAAAGCCCCTCAGAACCTATACCGGCTTTCGCTACAACGGGGGGATCAGCGATCATCTTCCACTGGTGCTCCGTCTTGATGCCGGGAAGCTTCGAGGGAATTGACCTGTTTCAGTCCGAGTGCCTTTGCCTCTTCCAGCAGCATCCTGTATGCAGGTTCGAACCGGTTTTCGATCTTCCCGTCGAGGATCGCCTCCTTGATCGCATTTTTCAGGATCCCGATCTCCCTTCCGGGTTTTATGCCGAAAATGTATTGAATGTCATCGCCCGAGATGGGGGGCTGGAAATTCCTGACATGGTCCTTCTCCTCAATCTCGACGATCTTTTTACGCACAATGGCAAAATTCTTCAGGTGTCTCCTTACGGTTCGCTCGTTTTTCGAAGTGATGTCTGCCTCGCACAGGGTCATCAGGTCCTCGATCTCATCCCCGGCATCGAAAATGAGTCGGCGCACCGCTGAATCTGTCACAGTCTCCTGTGACAGGACGATGGGTCTGAGGTGTAGTCTGACCAGTTTCCTGACATATTTCATCCGGTCGTTGAGCGGGAGTTTAAGGCGCTTGAAGATCCCGGGGATCATTTTCGCGCCGATAAAATCGTGCGCATGAAAGGTCCAGCCGGTTCCGGGCTCAAATTTTTTCGTTGCTGGTTTGGCAACATCATGAAACAAGGCTGCCCACCTGAGCCAGGGGTCATCGCTTTTGGCAGCAAGGTTGTCCAGTACCTCGAGGGTATGGAGAAAATTATCCTTGTGGTGGATTCCCTCCACCTCATCCACTCCCTTCATCCTGTGGAGTTCGGGCAGGATGATCTGGAGGAGTCCGCATGCATCCAGCAACCGGAACCCCCGCCCCGGCCTGGTGGTTTCCATGATCTTGTTCAGTTCCCCGGTGATCCGCTCCTGTGAGACGATCCGTATCCGTGAATTTGCCTTTTTAATGGCTTCAAAGGTCTTGTCATGAATCTCAAATCCCAGTCGGGTAGCGAACCGGATGCCACGCAACATGCGGAGGGGATCATCCGAGAAGGTCTCTTCAGGGTCAAGGGGGGTCCGGATGATCTTTTTCCGTAGGTCGTCCTGACCGTTAAAGGGATCCAGCAGATCACCATAGGTATCTTTATTCAGGGAGATGGCCATTGCATTGATGGTAAAATCCCGTCTGCGCTGATCATCTTCGAGGGTCCCGTTCTCCACGATCGGTTTCCTGGAGTTCCGACGGTAGGACTCCTTCCTTGCTCCCACAAATTCAAGCTCCAGGTTGCCATGACGGATCATCGCGGTACCGAAATTCTTATAGACCGCCAGGCTGGCATCTTTGCCCAGTTTTTGCCTGACCTTCTCCGCCAGTCCGATCCCGCTTCCAACCACGACAATATCAATGTCCTGGACATCTTCCGGGGATTTGTCAAGGAGTATGTCTCTCACAAAGCCCCCGATGACCCAGGTCTCTTCCCTCCGTTCCTCCACCACTTCGGAGATGATCCCGAAGACCGGATGCACCAGGTATTTTTGCATGTTATTCACGGGAGACAAAAGTAGGGAAAATAGTGGAGAGTTAAGAGTGGAGAGTTAAGAGAGGTGAGTTAAGGGAGGTGAGTTAAGGATGGAGGGTTAAGGGTCGAGAGTTTGTGCCCAGTCGGCAGCTGGCAGCTGGCAGTCGGCAGTCGGCAGTCGGCAGTCGGCATTTCCGAGTCGGCAGTCATCAGTCTTTAGCCGTCAACCATCAGTCCCCGGCATCTTCTCCATTGCCCATTGCCCATTGCCCTTTGCCCATTGCCCCTTGCCCATTGCCCTTCACCCATCTCTGTCGAAGTGCACTCTCTCTCGACCCTCGACTCTCAACTCTCGACTAAAAAAACTATTTTTACAAAAAAACAAAAACAATGTTGCGGATAATCCTGTTTTCAAGTTTACTAATCTTAACCCAGTGCCAGATGCTCAAGAAAGAACAAGTTGAATTACTGGTCAAGGATGCCACTGTCTATACGGTTGACAGTTCCTTTACCGTTGTGGAATCCTTCGTGGTGAAGGATGGGAAGATCCTGGATACCGGCAGCAGTGCCGAGATGGAAAGAAAATATGATGCAAAGCGCGCCATCTCGCTGTCCGGTCGCTTTGTCTACCCGGGCTGGAACGATGCACACTGTCATTTTGCAGGTTATGCCCAGTCACTCAACCAGGTCGACCTGGCGGGGACCGGATCTGTGGACGAGATCATCGAAAGATGCAGGGCTTTTGCAAAGACATCCCCGGGTGGATGGATCACCGGAAGGGGCTGGGACCAGAACGACTGGGAGGTAATGCAATTTCCTGACAGGGAGACGCTGGACAGTGTTTTTCCCGACACCCCGGTCTTGTTGCGCCGGATCGACGGTCATGCAGGATGGGCGAATACAAAGGCACTTGAAATGGCAGGTGTGGACAAAAACAGCAGGATCGATGGCGGAGATGTCATACTGAAGAACGGTGCGCCTTCGGGGATCCTGATCGACAATGCCATCGAACTGGTGGCGCGCATCATACCGGAGCCCGGAAACGAGGAGATCAGCGCGGGGTTGCGGCGGGCACAGGAGAACTGTTTTGCCGTTGGCCTCACATCGGTATCCGATGCAGGATTGTCCACCAACATGGTCAGACTCATTGATACAATGCAGACAGACGGGCGTCTGAAAATGCGGATCAATGCATGGCTGGAGCCTTCGGAGAGCAATTTCAAAGAATTCATCGAAAAGGGGGTATACCAGAACGATCGCCTCACAATCGGTACATTGAAACTTTATGCCGACGGTGCCCTTGGGTCGCGGGGTGCAAGGATGATCGAACCCTACTCGGATGACCCGGATAACCGCGGACTGTTCGTGACCGACACAACCCGACTGAAAGAGCTGAGCATGCGTGCACTGGAGAACAACTACCAGGTAGCGATACACTGTATTGGAGATGCCGCAAACCACGAAGTGCTTAAAATATATGCCGGTCTGCTCAAAGAGGGAAATGACCGCAGGTGGCGTATCGAACATGCACAGATCATTGCACCATCGGATTTCCCGTTGTTTGGTAA